>MAAB01001188.1_pt1 | contig 89213 bp, 80 predicted proteins | sample 1115991 | NCBI WGS metagenome assembly MAAB01 (sample SAMN04961124, study PRJNA320927) | seawater metagenome | isolation source: sample BD02T18 sea water enriched with oil for 18 days | place: USA:Gulf of Mexico | collected 2013-07-27
TGGCGACAGCTTGTGAGATGAAGAAAGTGGCACGGTTTAAGTCTAAATATTTATTGTAATCAGCTAATTTATGATCTAGAAAAGCAGTGGGCATGAATTTTCCAGCAGCATTAACCAGGTAGTTTATATGACGAACGTTACTGACCAAGTCGATGATTTTCTGCACATCAGCATCGTGGTATAAATCGGCTTGCAATGTCTCTACTGAACCAAATTCAGCTAACTGTTGTTTGGCCGTGGCAAGTTTATTGGCTGAGCTGCCAATGATGATCACATCAATATCTTGTGCAAGTAATTGCCTTGCTGTTGCTAGGCCGATGCCACTGGAACCACCGACAATGAGCGCCAAATCTTTCGTTACGTTTGTCATTTTTTTCTCCAAGTAAGTTAAAAGGTGTAGACGCAGCATATGAAATTGGGTAGCTTGTTGAAAAGTAGGTACAATTTGGTGCAGTAGTTACTTATTGGTACATATTGATGAAAAGTAAGGAAAAATTATTTTCAAGAAAATCAGCCCCAGAGCGTAGTGCTCGTATGGTTGAGACTATTTTCGGCTGTAAATGGTCGTTGACGGTGTATCAATTGTTGGCTACAGACATTAATCGGCCAGGAGAAATGGTGCGTAATGTTGAAGGTTTAACCACTAAAGTGCTTAATGAATGCCTACGAAGGAACGTGGAGTTTGGCATTTTAGAACGACATAGTTTTCATGAAGTACCACCACGAGTTGAATATTCGGTTACCCAGTTTGGTAATAAATTTATTCGTATTTTAGATGATATTGAACAATTGCAAAGTGAAATTGATACCGGCGTGTAAGCCTTAATTAAGACTGCTCGCCAGATTTAGAAGTAACGAGAACTGTTACCTGTACTAGGGTTGCAGAGTTGATGTTGACTAAATTTAGGTGAGATATGAAACACAATTTTAATATCATAGTTGACTCCTTAACAGTGCCAACCTTTGTCATCGACATAAATCATGTTGTGATTGCCTGGAATAAAGCCTGTGAGTTACTAACCGGCATTGCTGCACCAGACATTATCGGCACCAAAGAAGCGTGGCGGGGCTTTTATAAGTTTGAGCGGCCTTGTCTTGCAGACGTTGTGGTGGATGACCAAGGTAGAATCGGAGAGCATTATTCAATTCATGGTGATTCAAAATTTAGCCAAGGGTTGCATGCGGAAGCTTGGTTTGATGACTTAAATGGCAGTCGACGCTACCTGACCTTTGATGCTGAACCTATTTATAACGAAGAAGGTGAGTTGATTGGTGCCCTGGAAAATCTGGAAGACATTACTGAGCTGAAGAAAACAGAACAATACTTAGTTGAAAGTACCGAAAAACTAGCGGATGCCAATCAGTTGTTACAAGCGATTTTAGACTCAATTCCGGGTGGGGTATTCTGGAAAGATCTTGATTCAAATTACCTCGGTGCCAATGTGTCTTTTTCTCGTGATGGAGGGCTCGGTTCGCCCGAAGATCTCATTGGCAAATCTGATTATGATCTGCCTTGGGCAAAGTGGGCAGATAATTATCGCGCTGATGACCGTGAGGTGATCGCTTCGAAGATGGAAAAACTGAATATTATCGAGCAGTTTACCGATAGTGAAAGTAATGAAAAATGGCTGATTACCAATAAAGTACCTTTATTTAAAAACCATGATGAATTGATAGGGATATTAGGAACCTATGTAGATATCAGTGAATTAAAAGAAATGGAGATGATGTTGTTAGCTGCCAAGGAAGAGGCTGAAAAAGCCAATCATGCGAAATCTGAGTTTTTGGCATCGATGAGTCACGAGCTTAGAACACCGATGAATGCGGTACTTGGCTTTTCTCAGTTATTGGTGCTTGATGAGGAAAACCCGCTATCAGATGATCAAAAAATATCTCTGGCTTACATTATGGATAATGGCAATCATTTATTAGAGTTAATAAACGGTGTACTTGATTTAGCTAAAATTGAAATGAATCAAATGGAAGTGAGTTATGAATACATCAATGTTCATAAGTTACTGTCATCAATAGCCAACATAATGACTCCGGAAGCTGATAAAACCAATGTATCGATTTTGATGCAGTCAGAAAAGTTAGAAGCGTTATCGATCAACGCTGATTACAATAAGTTAAAACAAGTTTTACTTAACCTTAGTTCGAATGCCATTAAATATAACAGTGAACGGGGGATAGTCAGTTTTTCTTATCAACAAAGCAATTCTGACAAAGTTAAAATTGCAATAAGTGATACAGGAAAAGGAGTGCCACAAGCCGATTTTCCTGCCTTGTTTGAACCTTTCAACCGACTTGATAAAGCTAATTCTGCTATTTTAGGAACGGGTATTGGCCTGAGTATATCTAAAAAGCTGGTTGAAGAAATGGGCGGTGAAATAGGTGTATTTCATAATGAAGATCGAGGCCTCACTTTTTGGGTGGAGTTAGATGCTGTAGTTGGCTGAGATTAAAGTTAGCTGCTTTAGTTTAGATCTAAACGCATTTTTATATGTGGTATCCCAGCATCTAAAAACTCATCACCATAGGCTACAAATGCATGTTTTTTATAAACAGCTTGGGCATGCAGTTGAGACCATAGTTTTATAGTGTTTAACTCTTGTTGTTTAGCCACTGTCACAAGTTTATTTAATAATAACGATGCAATACCGAGTTGACGATAGGGCTTTAATACCGCCATTCGGCCAATTTTTCCTGCTTGAGTTAGTCTCGCTGTAGCGATGGCTGTTCCATCCTTTACTGCGATGATGTGTTGAGCAGATTCATCTTCGTTATCCCATTCTTCATCTTCGGGCACTTGTTGCTCTTCAATGAATACACTTTCCCTAATGGCGGCGGCCATTGGTTTAGCTGCTGGCCAATCGAGTAGCTGTAGACTAATGCCGGCTTGTTTGTAGTAGATCTGAACAAAACGTTTTAATATTTTTTGAGCATAAGGCGTGTTGGCTTGGCTGACAGCATCGGTGAGTTGTTCGGCTTCATCGGGGGCGAAATAACCGTTATGTTTATAGGTTTCAATTCGTAATATAAAACCATCACTATCACCTTCAGGGTGAAATTGAGTGGCATAAACATGGTTGCCAACCCGAAACATTTGCACGGGACAGTCCTTCCCGGTAATTAACAGTACTGCTCCTGTTGGCACAGAATCGCAGGCTTCTTTATGGCCGAGTAATGCATCTATTTGTGTTGGGAAACCTTGCAATAAGGGATCGCTACGGCCTTGTTTGGTGATAGTTAAAGCCTTGCTACCAACCGCTTCGCCATAACGTTGTGAAATGGTGGTACCCAGGTAATCACCTAATAGACCATTGCCTGAACATGCACCTAGAAAAGGAAAGTCTTGGTCAATGACTTGCTTTAATAAACGTTTAAAGTCGGCTTCGATTTTATGCTGAATCGTTGATTTGTGTTCGGCCGTTGTGCTGATATCAAATGGACTGCCGCCGACAATAATTGCACTGTAGTCTGTTAGCGATAAGTTTTCAGGAATGCCGGTCTTTTCTATACGCAAACGGTGAGTTTGTTGCTGACTCAGTTCGCCATATTTAAGGATGGCCTGATACTCATTGTCAGAAGTTTCATCTTCAGGGCGAAGTTGAATTATTAGAACGGGCTTGTTGTTTGTCATAGTCACGTTACTTTACCAATCAGGATTTTAGTTTAACGGACATCTTTAGCTAATCTCAATCATTGTTGCTAACGAAAATTAACTGCCAGCAAATGATATGTTGTATCATATCAATTTTTTGGGGGTGATTATGAAAGATGTATGGGGTGTTATTTGTTCTGGGCTGTGTATCGTGCATTGCCTGTTCATACCCGTTTTATTTGTATTGGGAGTATCGAGTGCCAGTATTGCTTACTTAGAAAGTGAATGGGTTCATCTTGTGCTCGCTGTGCCAATGATTACTTTAGCGGTATGGAGTATTTTTCTCGGCTGGCGTGCTCATAGGCAAGTTAAACCGATCGTATTTGCTAGTAGTGGTTTAATTCTGTTATTTAGTTCGTTAATAGCTGCTGAACAGTATGAAGTTTATTTAGCAACAACAGCTGGTTTATTATTGATTTCAGCTCACTTATCTAATTTAAAATTAGTTAAACAAACTACGGCACAGTGGGCATAGCTATTTGGTACCAGTCTAGTGTTAGATAAGTTAAATGATGAGTCGTGATCAGATAGGCCAAACAATTCAACGTGCGTCAGAAAAGTGTGTCGAATCTGGTACAAAGTTAACGGATAAGCGGATTCAATTTCTAGATTTGATGCTTCAGGCTGATGCACCTCTGTCCGCCTATGAAATACTTGATCGTTATAATGCCAACAGTGCTAAATCTATGCCGCCGATGTCAGCATATCGGATCTTAGCGTTTTTAGAATCGGAGCAGTTGGTACATAAACTGTCTTCTGAGAATAAATATGTCGCGTGTGCACATATTATGTGTTGCCCTGAGCATAAAATTTCGCAATTTTTAATTTGTCGCAGCTGCCATAAAGTGGAAGAGATTGCGATTGATCATGACATCATTGATTCACTCAAGCAGAGCGTAGCTGAAGCTAATTATCAATTGATGAACTCTCAACTAGAGTTAGATTGTCTGTGTGAGGATTGTTTGAATGACGTTAACTAAATTAGTTGAACGAAAAAACCTGTATTTCAGTTAGCTATTTATAGTAGAAAAAAGGCGGTACCAACAACTTGGTTGATACCGCCTCGAAGTTTTATTAGTTTAGTTGATTACCAAGAAAGGGTACTGACTAACCCCACAATTCTTGGCTCACCAAAAGTGGCATTACCATACGTTTCGTTATTAATACGCTGCGTACGGTATTCATCATCAAACAAGTTATTGGCATATAGATATACCCCCCATTTATCTTGTTGATAACCGACTTTAACGTTAACTAAGGTGTATGCATCTAATTCTGTATCTGGCGTGGTTGTTCGAGCTGCACCTTCACTGGCATAAGAAATATTACCGTGTGCAAACCAGCCGCTATTGAATTCATAAGTGCTGGCTAAGTTAGTTGTCCAGTCACGAGAGAATTGGAAATCTTCACCGGAGTAATCGTTACCATTGACTTCAAACTCATCAAATTCTGTTTTGGTGTAACCAACTCCAGCATAAACACTCCAGTTATCATTTACGGCTAAATTAGCTTCAACTTCAAATCCATACAAGTGAGACTCACCGGCATTTTCAATAACGAAATCAAGTGGGCTTATAGCACCGGGGGAGTCGATTGCAACTTGTTGATCTTTCCAGTCGGTGAAAAATACATTCGCGTTGATTGTTAAGTTGCTATTAACAACAGCACGAAGTGAGCCTTCATAATTTATTGTACTTTCATCATCGTAGTCTTTCGCGACACCACGAATTGGGTTAACTGCAACACCGCCGGGACGATAACCTTTTTGCACTACAAAACCCGTTGCAAGATCATCAGACCATTGATAATTAAAGCCAAGTTTAGGTAACAATACAAACGAATCATTATCAGATTTTTGGGTACCAGAAAATCCTGTAAGGATGGCATCAATACCAGCCTCAGTACCTGGGCCAATGATGGCATCATAAGGAATAAAGCCTGATCTTGCTTGTAGTGTAGTTACACTGCTTTTACGTTCTTCTTTATTGGCACGTAAACCGGCCATTAAAGTGAGTTTATCGGTCGCTTTAAAATCGATATCACCAAATATGGCATAGGTTTTAAACTCTTCATCAGGATCAGTTGAGCCATTCAACAGTAATGGAACAGGAATTGCTGTTGAAGCTGCTAAGTAAACATTGTTATTACTATAACCATCATCCAGCTCACCTTGGGCGAAATATATACCTGCAACAGAACGAACTCGGTCAGTGTTGTATTTCAACAAGAACTCTTGATTAAAATTATATTCGTCTGTTTGTTGTTCTAACAATGCTGAATCAGTAGGTATTGATACAAAAAACAATGAATCATCAAAAGGCGTATCACTGCTACCATCAAAATCTGAAGTACGAGAAAAGTCACCTTTTACATAGCCGGTGTTTGATTCAAACGTAAACTCGTCATTAATTGGTTGAGTAAAAGTAAATGAAACACTGTCCGTTTTTGTTTCCCAACGGCTAGGATAGTTCAAGCGACTGGTACGGCCACTTAATTGATCGTCAACCGTATCATCACCATCTTCGTCGAACTTATTGTGACTTACGTTCAATAGCCATTCACCACCGCCATCTAATAAATAAAGCAATTTTCCACGGAAGTTTTTTGTGCTGCTGCTATTGAACTCATCATCATCAAGAATATCGTTAGTCAGATGACCATCCGTCTTCTGATAGTCTGCAGTGATTCGGTAAGCCAACTTATCAGTAATGGGGCCGGTTTGGGCGATGGCAGTTTGTAATGCACCATCCTCACCAAATGAAACTTTAGCAGAACCATTACTGATAAATTCAGGGTCTTTGGTTTTAAGAATAATCTGTCCAGCGAGTGAGTTACGACCAGTCGTCGTTGATTGAGGGCCACGCAAAATCTCAATGCTGTCCATATCCCAAGTGCTTAGTGCATTATTTTGAATACTACGAGCAGTTAACAAACTGTTATCAACAAAAATACCAATCGTACCGGCACCATTATTAACCGCAGTCGGACCACTGTTGGCAATGCCGCGAATAGCTAGGCTATTAAAACCACCGGTATTGGTTACATTGGGCGCCATATCAACAATATCGTACAAATTATCGGCACGAGTCGATTTTTCTAACTGTTCTGCATCGAAAATTTGTACACTAGAAACGGTTTCCATCTGTGTACGTTCAATCTTCTGGCCGGTCACAAGTACAGGATCTAAACTGATCGTTTCAGTTGGTTCGATATCAGCTGCAAAAGCCACGGTTTGAAATAACACACTCGCACTACAGCACAAGCCCGTTATTAATGGAGCTACTTTCATGTTTACACCTTTAAGTTAAATTTATTTCTGAAGTTAGTTAAGAGGTGGCATGAATCGGCTGTTTCTAGATCTAATTGCGAATCATTATCGTTAAAGTAGGTGGATAACTCAATAAAAGACACGCTTTGGCAGGCAGATGAATGGTTGAATGTGGTTATAAAACAACATTTACAATAAATAGCGTTAAAAATATAGCGTGTTAATAAGACGTGTTTTTCTTATAAAACGATTAGCTCTGCTAGAATCAGAGTGTGAAAAAATTACGTCGATGGATTATTAAATACCTGTTGGTAACTATTTTAAGCTTTGTGGTATTGAGCTTAGTGATGGTCTTACCCTTTCGCTGGCTGAATCCACCCATCACAATGGTGATGGCTGATCGTTGGTTGGCAGCGACAGATGAGCAGTTTAGTTTGCAACAGCATTGGTTAAGTTGGGATGAGCTACCCAAACAAGCCGCATTAGCGGTCATTACTTCTGAAGATCAACGTTTTCCTTTGCATCCTGGCTTTGATGTTGATGCCATCATCAGTGTATTGCAATCACTGGGCAGTGGTAAACAGTTAAGAGGGGCAAGTACGATCAGTCAACAAGTGGCTAGAAACATGTATTTGTGGACGGGCCGAAGCTGGTTTCGAAAAGGTCTGGAAGCGTGGTTTACCGTGTTAATTGAAATCGCATGGGGCAAGCAACGGATATTAGAGGTTTATCTTAACATCGCTGAGTGGGGTGAGGGTGTCTTTGGTTTGGAGGCCGCTAGTCAACTTCACTTTAATAAACCAGCATCACAACTTACTGCTATGCAGCAGGCCTTGTTGGCCTCATGTTTACCTAGTCCGTTGAAATACGATCCGGTAGACCCTGCCCAACATTTACGTGATAGAGCTAGGTGGAACCTCAATCAACAAAAACGACTTGGTGGCGTGAGTTGGTTAGATAAGATTGATAGGCATAAATAGTGAAAAAGTTAATTCCCTATAAATTACAATTACTTGATAAGTTTAACTAAATAATAATAAGATGTGGTTACTACGAGTAGCGAGTAACTTATGATTAGTTATAGTGATGCTGTGGAAAGACATGTAAATGCCTTTGGGGTTGAACCAGTGATTACTGGAGCCAATTATTGGCAGGCTTGTCGACTGCCTGAATTAATTTTAGATGCAATTGAAAATGGCTTGCCCTATGCAGAGCCGCCGGTTGATCCTGACAACTTCAATTGAAATCAAGGTTAAAGATTGATTAGACAGGATGTTTAACCTGCCTAATCAATCATAATCAGTTAAACGGCAACGATACTCCAAATGATGACGGTGGCCACATTGAAGCAAACCAAAGTACAAAGGCCGGCTGAAATAATCGAGGTTGAGACAATAAAGCCTTTGCCATCAGGGATGTTCATGTAAATTGGCACGCCGATATAGAGTAAATACAAGCTATAAAATATCGCAGCCATCATGACCAGCATGACGAGCCAAACGATAGGGACTAAGCCGACCATACCCGCCATATACATTGGCGTAGCGGTATAGCTGACAAATAATAAGCAACGTTCAAAACTAGCTTCGTCGCCAAAGGTTCTTTCCATCCAATAAGTACAATAAGCCATGAATAAACTACATACGATGATGGCAAAATAAAAGGCCGCAGCCATCGGGATTGCAGTGGCCATTGCTACGGTATTGTATTCGTTACCAGATAAACTCCAACCCAACTGAGTGACGCCAGCCAGGAATGAAATGGCAGGTACTGCGGCAAGAATACTAAGTCGAGCGAGACCAAACTGAAAGAGATCGAGTTTTTCTTCTCTAATGGCTTTCCATTCGACGCTAGGAACTGAGAATAAACCGAGTAAATGGTTATGATGATGGGTATACATAGCTGACTCCTTAGTTGATTTGAATAGACCAAAATTCACATAAGTAGCAGATCGTTTGTTGTTCCACTTTATGCCTTTTTATAATTAGATTCAAGCTAACCTGTTGTTATTTATCCTTTGGTTAAACTTATTTTTAGAGTGTTGCATATAAATAATGGTCAATAAGAATAAGTAGGAATAAATAGAGTAAATATAAAATCGAATATTTAAACAGTTGATATGGGGCATGAGTTTGGCTGACATCAAACAACTGTTTAACCATCCAAAATTGTCGAGCATTGAGTACTAATACTCCGAATAAATACAGTGGTCCGTTCATGCCTGCAACGAAAGGAAGTAGGGTGGCTGCAAATAATAATAGGCTATATAAAACGATGTGAATATGAGTGTAATGATTGCCATGAGTGACCGGTAACATTGGGATGTCAGCTTTGGCATAGTCTTCTTTTCTATGTAATGCCAGTGCCCAAAAGTGGGGCGGTGTCCAAGCAAAAATAATCAACACTAATAATAAGGCATTGGCATCAACTTGACCTGTCATTGCTGTCCAGCCTAATAAGGGCGGCATGGCACCAGCGAGGCCACCGATGGTGATATTTTGTGGCGTGGCACGCTTTAAAAATAAAGTATAAATCACGGCATAACCGAGCAATGAAAATAAGGTTAACCAAGCGGTGGTTGGATTAACTTGATACCACAAGAGTGTCAGTCCGGAGCTGGCAAGTACGAATGCAAACATTAGTCCTTGCATGGGGCTGACTAAGCCTTGCGGTATCGGTCTATTACGTGTTCTGGCCATCTTTGCATCAAGGCGATGATCAATTAGGTGGTTAATGGCAGCACCGCTGGCAGCACAAGCACCAATACCTAATAAGGCGGTATTTAATAACATCAGATCCGGCCATGTTGGTGTGGCAATAAACGCGCCGACAAATACGGTGAGTAACATTAGTAATACAACTTTAGGTTTGCATAACGCCAAATAATCTCTCCAGTTAGCTTTTGGCGACGACCTCAATACGCTTAATGATTCAGACATAACATCTTCCTTTTACGTTATAGGTTGGCGGACATACTGGTGTTGTTGGTTGAGGGTGGAACTTTGCTGGTACATAACGAGAAAATTGATATAAACAGCACTGAGTAATAATAATGCTGCGCCGCTGTTGTGGGCTAAAGCCAACGGTAATGGCAACATCAGTACTGCATTGGCTATGCCAAGGCTTATCTGTAACAGCGTTAGGCCAAGTAGTAACGAGGCTTGAACTTTCAGTTGGCTCTGCCATAAACGATAAAATAGGCTGAGAACACTGACTAATAATAATATCGCCACTAACCGATGAACCACTTGTATGGTGACTCTGTGCTGAGCTGCTAATAAACCACCTTGATAATTTTGCTCACTGACAGCGGTGATATTAAAAGAGTCGCTTAATGTTAACTGCGGCAGCCATTGATTTTGGCAGGTTGGAAAGTCAGGGCAGGCCATGCCGGCATAGTTACTGCTGGTCCAGACTCCCAAGGCAATTTGGCAGCTTAGTAATATGACCACGCTTAGTGCATAAGGACGTAGTTGTTGTAGGTTGGGCTGACGAGGGTGAGCTGATAAATTAAGTAATAAGATGAAGAGTAAGGCGAGTAATAACATACCGCTTAATAAGTGCAAGCTCACAACTTGCGGTAGCAGTTTCATCATCACGGTTAACATGCCAAACAGTGCTTGGATGATAACCAGAAATAATATGCCTCGGCTCAACCATTTAACCGCGCTAGTCAGCGATTTATTTCTCTCTATTAATATCGCGATGAGCAGGATTAATAAACCTAAGGTTGCAGCCAGATAGCGATGAATCATTTCAATCCATAATTTGCTTTGCTCAAAGTTACTGTCATGGGCAAATTGTAAATTGTTAGCAGGCAGTAATTGGCCATAACAACCTGGCCAATCAGGACAGGCTAAACCGGCATCTAATAATCGTGTTAATGCCCCTAAACTAATGACGATAAAGGTGAGAATTAATGCGGTTTTGCATAAGGATTTAGTCATCATTAACCTATCCTTGAAGCTTTTAACAGCCATTTAATATCGGATCTGATTTGCTTGCCGTTAAGCTGCGGCTGAAACTGCATCACTAAGATGCCATTGGGGTCGATTAACCAAATGCTGTGATCTTGCCAAGCGAGTTGCTGTTGCTTGGCCCAGTTGTTAACAGAGCTGTTATGGATACTGTGAATAGGTATTTCTAGAGCTGTAACTGAGCTTAACTGTGCTGGTGGCAACGTTGAGTACCAAAATGTTTGGATTCGGTCATGGAGTTTAGGCAGTGATTTATGTATCTGCTGCATACGGTGGAGTTGTTGTTGGCAAGCTGAACCGCAGTCATTACTGATTATTAACAAGCCCCATTTACCATTTTGATGGGAGGATAATGATTGTGGAACTTGAATGCCCGGAGGCATTAATAGGCCATTGTTGCTAGTGGTTAGAGGCAAACCGATACCGGTGTAGGCCATCAGCCATGCGACTACCATTGGCAGTAGGCAGCATAACCAAATCAAGGCATATCGCCATTTAGGTAATGACTTATTCATGCTGTTGCTCCAGTCGACAAATAAAGATAAAACCGATAAAGCAGAAAACGGCAATAAGTAACCACTGAACGGTATAACCGATGTGCATATAGAATTTATTTTCCATGCTGATCGGCATAGGAATAAGGTCATTTAGTTGCGTTTCAGCGTATAAAACCAGTGGAAATAACTCATAACCCAGATAAGAAGTTAATAAGTCGAGATGAATCTGCTGTAGAAGTTGTGGCCAGTTAGGATCCAGTGTTGCGTCCTGCAGCATAAAGTTGGCTTGCGGTTTTTTTAATAATCCCCCAACTTTAATGTAGCGAGGCAGCGGCGTGATTAAAGCGAGTTCTGTTTGTTGTTGGTGCCAGCCTAAGTTCACTAATAATGATGTCGATGGCGTTTTAACTACGGCGATGACATGCCAGCCGACCTTGCCGTTATGTACTTGATTATCTAACAACAAGTATTGTTGTATTTCACCGATGACAATGACCTTTTGGTATTCAGATGAGAACAGTGAAAATGGCACGGCAGCATGTGCTAGTTGTTGCTGGTAATGGCTATATCGTAAGTCTGCTGCTTGAGCTCGTTGCCACTGCCAATGAGCGAGCCATAGGCATAATAAAATGGCTATAAACATGAATATAAAATAAGACACATGAATATAGAGCTTGTGGCCAAAACAGACGCAGATATAACGATGTGTTGCCATGGATGTACTCCTTGTAGTTATCTCCTGTTATTAAAGTAAATAAACCAGCGTGAAAAGTAATAACCAAACCACATCGACAAAGTGCCAATACCACGCTCCGGCTTCAAAGGCAAAGTGCTTGTTAGCGGTGAAATGACCTTTGAAAACACGCAGTAATAAAACAATTAAGATGATGCTGCCAATGGTGACATGAGCACCATGGAAGCCAGTTAAGAGGAAAAACGTTGCACCGTAGATTCCAGATCGTAAAGTAAGGTCAAGCTGTTCATAGGCCTCTATATATTCACTGATCTGAAATACCAAAAAGCTGATGCCTAAGATAATAGTGAGACTAAGCCAAAATTTAATTAAGTTGCGTTTACCTTGCTTTAAAGCTCGATGAGCGAGAGTTAAGGTGATACTAGAAGTTAATAAAATAATGGTATTGAGAACAGGTACATGCCAAGGATCAATAATGTCTTTTATCGGGGGGAATAACTCAGGGTTAGGCGAGTTTAATAACGGCCAGGTGGCAATGAAATCTGGCCACAGCATATTACTAACACCTTTATCACCATCACCACCTAACCAAGGAACAGCAAAAAAACGCACATAAAATAAGACACCAAAAAAGGCAAAGAAAAACATTACTTCGGTGAAAATAAACCATGACATACCGAGACGAAATGAGATATCAAGTTGGGGAGAATATAAGCCTTGTTTGGTTTCGCTGACCACAGCAGCAAACCAACCAAATAACATGCCGGCCATAATTAATACGCCAGAATATACGGCTATTTGGCTGATAAGGCTGATCTGCCCTTGTTGCATGCTATGCAAGGTGAGCGCGCCACCACCCATGAGCGAAAATAAGCCTACGGCACCAATAATAGGCCAATAACTTTGAGCCGGGACGTAATACGCTTCTGATGAATGCTCCATTACTTGTTCCCTCTTATGCTGATTTACGAGCTATCAGTGATATCAAATAAGGTATATGACAGTGTTAGCTTGTTAATATCTTCAGGTAATGATGGATCGATAAAAAAGACCAAAGGAAAGTGCTTGCCTTCACTGGCTGCTAAGGCTTGTTTTTGAAAACAAAAACATTCTATTTTGTGTATATAATCGGCTGCTTCGGCTGGCGATACACTTGGGATAGCTTGGGCGATGACATTTCTATTGTAGGTATTAACAACATGAAAAGAAGTTTGTTTACGTTCGCCTAAACTGACTTGGATCTGCTCTTGTTGAGCTGAGAATGTCCAAGGTAGATTAGCATTCCGATTGGCGATAAATTGAACTGTTATTAGCCGTTCATTGTCACTGACTTTAATTGGAATAGTAGATTCGTATTGGCCATTGGTTTTGCCATTTAGGCCGGTTATTTCACAGAAAACATCGTAGAGCGGCACTAACATAAAGCCAAATGCAAACATCAGCACAACAATAGCGAATAAGCCTTGTGGTGTTGATGGTTTGAGTGACATTTTCATTGGTCATTCACTTTAGGTGGCGTAGTAAAGGTGTGATATGGCACTGGCGAAGGCACTGTCCATTCCAGTCCTTCTGCACCTTCCCATGGTTTTTGGTCGGCTTTTTTACCATGACGAATAGTATTAATAATGATGTAAACAAATAATAATTGAGTCACACCAAATAGAAATGCACCGAGACTGGTCACCATATTAAAATCGGCAAACTGTAAGGCATAGTCTGGAATACGTCTGGGCATGCCTGCTAAGCCAACAAAATGCATAGGGAAAAAAGTTAAGTTAACGCCAACAAATGACAACCAAAAGTGCAGTTGGCCTAATGATTCGTTGTACATGCGACCACACCATTTAGGCAGCCAAAAATAAACGGCGGCGATAATGCCAAACACGGAACCTGGCACTAAAACATAATGGAAATGAGCGACTACAAAGTAAGTGTCGTGATATTGAAAATCAGCAGGTGCGATGGCCAACATTAAACCTGACAGTCCGCCAATAGTGAATAACACGATAAAAGCGATGGCAAATAACATCGGTGTTTCAAAGGTCAGTGAACCTTTAAACATGGTGCTTACCCAATTGAAGACTTTTACCCCGGTAGGGACTGCAATCAACATGGTGGTATACATGAAAAATAATTCACCACCGAGTGGCATGCCGACAGTAAACATATGATGAGCCCAAACAACAAAAGATAAAACAGCGATTGAAACTAGGGCATAGACCATCGACTTATAACCAAATAACGGTTTGCGAGAAAAGGCAGGGATAATTTGCGATACCACCCCAAAGGCCGGCAAGATCATGATGTAAACTTCGGGATGGGCAAAGAACCAAAATACATGTTGAAACAAAATCGGATCACCGCCACCGCCGGCATTGAAGAAGCTAGTGCCAAAATGGATATCCATTAACATCATGGTAACCACAGCTGCTAATACTGGCATGGCTGCAATGAGTAAGAAGGCAGTGACGAGCCAGCTCCAACAGAATATCGGCATTTGCATTAATTTCATGCCGGGCGCCCGCATATTAAATATCGTCACAATGATATTCATCGCGCCCATGATCGAAGAGATGCCTAACATATGAATCGAAAAGATAAAGAAGGTCACACTGGGCGGCGCATAGGTGGTCGATAACGGCGCATAAAAGGTCCAGCCAAAGTTGGGTGCACCGCCATCCATAAATAAGGTTGATAGCAACATGGCAAAGGCAAACGGCAATATCCAAAAACTCCAGTTATTCATTCTAGGTAAGGCCATATCTGGAGCGCCAACCATCAATGGCACTTGCCAGTTAGCAAGACCCACAAAGGCAGGCATCACCGCACCAAACACCATGATCAGACCATGCATGGTGGTCATTTGGTTAAAAAATTCAGGTTGAATTAATTGCAAACCGGGTTGGAATAGTTCGGCACGAATAACAAAGGCCATAGTGCCACCGATAAACAGCATGATTAGGCTGAAGACAAGGTACATGGTGCCGATGTCTTTATGATTGGTGGTCAAAACCCAACGCATGATGCCTTTTGGTGGGCCATGGTGATGCGGTGTTGTAGTTTGTTCGCTCATAAGCCTTCATCCATTAAAGTTTGAATCGTTGTCGGAGCGACTTGGTCAGCGGTTTTGTTATCCCAAGCATTACGTTCATAAGTAATAACTGCGGCGAGATCGACTGCAGATAATTGTGCGGCAAAGGCTGGCATTGCAGTACCAGTTCGACCATTCATCACAATGTCGGTATGTAGCTTAATGTCACCTAGGACGACAGCACTACCATTAAGAGCTGGAAAGATAGGTGCCATTCCTGAACCATCTGCTTGATGGCAAACAGCACAGTTTTTTTCATACACTGCAGCGCCGCGAGTGAGTAAGTCATCCATAGACCATTGTTGTTGTGATGATGCCGCGACCTTAACTTGCTCATCTTTTTGTTGTTGTAACCAAATAGCGTAGTCATCTTCAGTGACGGCTTTGACTTCAATTGGCATAAAGCCGTGATGCTTGCCACACAGTTCAGCACATTGACCTCGGTAGGTACCTACTTTATTAACGCGGGTCCATGATTCATTGATAAAGCCAGGTACAGCATCTTTTTTTACCGCTAGATCCGGCACCCACCAAGCGTGAATAACATCATTAGAGGTGAATAAAAATCGGATCTTCCTATTGATAGGGATGACTAAGGCGTTATCTACTTCTAAGAGGTAATAGGGGTTTTTCTCTCTTCGGTTTTCTATTTCTTCTTTAGAGGTCGCCAAGACACTAAAAAACTCGAGGTCCTCACCAATGTATTTATAGTGCCATTTCCATTGATGACCAGTCACTTGAATATCAATATCTGACTCGGTGGGGTCATACATATCAATTAAGGTGCGGGTCGCTGGCACGGCCATGGCAATTAAGATGATAAACGGGATAATTGTCCATACGACTTCAATCACCACATTGCCGTGAAACTGGGCAGCTTTAGCGCCTTTAGATTTACGGTGATGAAATATCGACCAAAACATGACGCCAAAGACGACAATGGCGATGACAAGACAAATATAGAAAATTGTCATGTGCAAACCATAGACCGCTTCACTGGTGGTGGTGACACCACGAGTCATATTGAGATCCCAGGCAGCGAATACGTAGCCGGGATAGAACAAAAGAGAGATATAAAACAGATGCAGGAATTGACGCATAAATAGTTCCTTTGCTTATTATTCTCGCCAAAAGAAGGGCAACATCTTGCAAAAACTATTTTCTTTCAATCTGGAGTTTAGTATATGCCTATTTTCAGCCTTCGTCAGAAAATAAACTGATCAGTGGTTATTTCTTTATACGAACAATATGTTTGCAACACCTTGCTGATATTGATAATTATTTTTTACTGGTGGTAGTTTTGAAGTTAGCAGTGACTGAATTAGCGGTGCGACTGGGCTGATGAAATCTGAGCCGAACGATAGTTATAACCTTTAAATAAAGGCCATAAGGATGACAAAATAACCAGCTTATTCGATAGCTAACCGTCAGACCTTAGCTGGCAGTTAGAGTGCATATTAATGGAATACTTGACTGCTAAATTGTGAATGTTTGGTATTGACCATTAATTTTTTAAACTGTTTATGTGATAAGTGAATTAAGGTTTCGTGATCGCCTGCTTCTAAATACAAATCTATCATTTGATCTAAACTATCGTCATAAACGGTGTTTAAACTATACGCTTGACCCACTGCCGGTACAGCTCCTGGCTCGCAATCGTTAAACATTTTATACACTTGCTCTTCATTAACGATGTGCAAATCCATCACATCAAGTTGGTTTCTCAGCGTATGTAGATTAATTTTGTAGTTAGCAGGCAGTAAGGCCATCAGCCGACGACCAATGTTGTCTTCTAAAACGACCGCTTTAGCAACATTTTTTACTGGTACATGGGCGGTGAGGGCACTGCTGAGTGAACTGTTTGAATGTTCATGACTGATGACATCATATTGGATTGCTTTTTTGTCTAAATAGCTGGATACGCGAGTTGAGATACTCATGGTTTTATCCTCCGCTAAACAGGACAGACGTCCTAATTAAATTATAGGACTGACAGGTGAACTTGTCACCTGTCTTAGGTTGTTTGTCGATGTTAAACCTAGTGTTTAATCGCCCAATCTTTTAATAATTGTTGAGATTGTTCTAGTTCAGCATTACTCATTTTATCTTTGGTTTTAGCAATATTATTAGCGGCATCATCAATGCCATTACCTTCGGCTAATTGCCACCAAAAATAGGCCATTACATAGTCTTGCATGGTGCCTAAACCTTGATAAAACATATTACCTATCTGGTTTTGAGCATCGCCATGACCTTGATTGGCTGCTTTTTGAAACCAAGTAATGGCTTCGTTACGGTTTTGTTCTATGCCGGTACCTAAGTTATACATGACGGCTAAGTTATATTGGGCAATGTCATAGCCTTGTTCTGCTGCTTTGCGGTACCAGTTTAGCGTTGCTTGATAATCTTGTTTTACACCATGGCCATGTAAGTGCATAAAAGCCAAGGTATTTTGAGCAATAGGATTACCTTGTTCTGCTGCTTTAGTACATTTTAAAACGTAGTCTGATTGAGATAGTTGTTCTTTTTGACTCACTGAGTTCTCCAAGGATGACAGGACAAGCAGCTAATTATTTAGCTTTTAATAGGGCTATTTTAAGTGATGGCGTGCAGATATACCATGCTGTTTTTCGCAACTATTTGTGGTTGATACTAATATTAGCGCTATGAAATAGGTATGATCTCATTATTGATGTAGGAGAACAGCACAATGGCAAATATTAGTATTTCCAAACAAGACAAAGCAGTTATTAAAGCGGCGGTTAAATTAGGTGATTGGTTATTATCGTTGCCCGAAGTTAAAGATAAAGATGCCGAGACTATTAAATCGATTCAACAGGCATTAAATAAGTTACCTAAAATTAACGACGGTACGTTATCGATGTTTGGGCTGAGCATTGAACGAGGTAATGAAGAGCAAGGCTTAGTACGTGGTTGGGACATCTCTTTAGAATATTTTGCCAACGATGATGAGCGGCAGGGTGGCTTGGAATTATTTAGCTCTTACATCGTTATTCCCGAAACGAGTGATGCCTCTGTTTTGGAGGAGAAGGCGAACAGCGAAGTCTATTTTCATTGGCCGGTAGCGGGTGGCTCTCCGTTGATGACTGAACAGCAAGTTAAACAATGGTGTGATGATGTTGCTGAGCCGTTAGGTTATTGGCAAGCAGGGGATCGTCTGCGTTTAGAAATCGTCCATCAAGAGCACTATGCTGAAATTGAGTGTGTGATAGATGCCGTTGAATCAAAATGAGTAGAGCGTTTGTAAAAGAGCCGGATGGTGATCAGGTGGGTGATGATCAACCTGAGTGGCCGATTAGTTCACAGACTAATTTTGTGACGGCGACCGGCTGGCAACAATTGCAGGATAAGCGAACGGGGGCATTAGCTAAACAAGAGCTGCTCAATGCAGATAAAACCTTGATGGCTAATAAAACTGCTTTAGCTCAAGTAGGACGTGAATTACGCTATTACACCGCGCGGATTTCTTCTGCACAAATCGTGCAGGTGCCAGCAGATAAATCACAAGTGAAAATAGGCGCTAGTGTGACAGTGATAGATGAGCAGGAGATTCATCATCAATTTACACTTGTCGGTGAAGATGAAGCTGATATTAAGTTAGGAAAAATAAGTTGGATATCGCCCTTAGCAACAGCCTTGTTAAATAGAAAGCTTGATGATGTGGTGACTTGGCGTCGTCCTATTGGTGATGTTGACGTTGAGATAAGCAAGATTGAATACTTGTAATAATGAAGCGAACGGATAGCCGATAGATACTATCGGGCAAAATGCCTTTATAGCTTACGGTATAGTGATTTGCATTTTTAGTTGGCTATTTTCTATAAGGTTTAACCATGATTCAATCACGAATGATATGTAGTGTATTGCTGTTGCTTATCTGCCCATGGTTAGTTGCTGCTGAATTGGAATGGCCGGACTTTGGTGGTAATAAATTACATCAAAGGCATAGTCCGCTTAAGCAAATAACACTAGATAATGTCAGCCAGTTGCAAGTCTCATGGCAGTACGACACAGGCATTTCAGCAACGTTTCAAGCTACACCAATAGTGAAAGAGGGAGTGATGTATTTATCATTACCCTTTAATGATGTAGTGGCTTTAGATGCTCGTTCTGGTCAGCAGATTTGGCGTTATCAACATGATCGTAATAAAGATTACAAAATGTGTTGCGGGCCAGCTAATCGTGGTGTTGCTGTAAGTGACGGCAAAGTCTTTATGGGCACGGTGGATGCTCGATTGGTAGCGCTTGATGCTAAAACGGGACAAAAGCTGTGGGATATTGATGTAGTGCAAGGCGAGTTTGGTATCCAAGAAGATGTCGCTAGCTTAGCGGGAGACTCTCAACAGCATGTATCGGGGGCTTCTGGTGCCGGTTTAAATATGGCGCCAATGATATACAAGGGCAAGGTCATTGTCGGTATAACAGGGGTGGGTTATGGTTTACATTTGAACTCTGCAGACCCAGATGCACCGCTAGGCGCTGTAGTAGGCATAGCTGGAAAGTATGGCCGCCGTGGATTTTTAGCTGCTTATGATATGAGTTCAGGTGAACGGGTATGGAAATTTGATACGATTTCTTCACAAGGCTGGCAAGGGGACTTTACTGTTGAAACAGCTGATGGTATTAAGTTGCCACGAGATATAGAACAAGAAAAAGCAGATCTAACAAAATATCAGGATGCATGGCGTTATGGTGGTGGTTCAGCCTGGAGCACACCGGCTATCGATCATGAAACTGGCATGCTGTACTTTGGTACTGGCAATCCTTCTCCGCAAATGGAAGGTAGCTCACGACCTGGTGATAACTTGTACTCGGTATCGCTAGTGGCCTTAGATGCCAATAGCGGTGAGTATCAATGGCATTATCAACAAGTGCCGCATGATATGTGGGGCTACGATGTTGCAAGTCCTCCGGTGTTATATACCGCGGATATTGATGGTGAAAAGGTTGATGTTGTTGGTCAAGCAGGTAAAACCGGTTGGTTTTATGTGCATGATCGTACAACAGGTAAGTTACTGTTTAAAAGTGACAATTTTGTGCCACAAAGCAATATGTTTGCTTTAGCTTCTAAAGCTGGAACAGTTATTTATCCAGGTGTTTTTGGCGGTGCAAATTGGTCACCAGTATCACTAGATTCTAAACGTAGACTGGTATTCGTTGCAGGTATTCATTGGCCGGTAACTTATACCTTGCATGAGCGACAAGCGACTACTGACAAGCCCGCATTGCGTTACTCATCTATGTCGCCGGTTACCACTGGTGAGCAATATGGCATTGTTTCAGCAATAAATATTGATACGGGAAAACTCGTTTGGCAGCACAAAACGGTCAACCCAATGTTAGGCGGGATGTTAAGCACTGAAACCGGCCTGGTATTTAGTGGTGAAGGCTCTGGTGAGCTATTTGCCCTTAATGCCCTAACGGGGGATAAAGTATGGCAAGGCAAAGCCGAGGCAGGTGTTAATGCACCACCCATCAGTTATATGATTGATGGTAGGCAATATATTGCAGTGGCTGCTGGAGGTAATAAGTTGTTTGGATTTAAAAGTGGTCAAAAATTAAAGGTATGGGCATTGCCTATTGATGACTGAGCGAAATCACCAACTATTTACAGTGGGTTTGAGTGCATGTTTAGCGGGCTTTAAAGTGCGTTACGATGGTGCTGATAAACGCTCATCATTATGTTTGAATGAGTTGAGCGACGTATTTAATTTTGTCACTTTTTGTCCTGAAGTTGCTGCAGGTTTCGGTACGCCTAGAGCACCGATGCAATTGGAAGGTAACCCTCAACACCCCGTATTGCGTTATCGTGCTGGTGGCAGTGAAGATTTAACTTCAAAATTACAAGCCGCGATAGAGAGTGAGTTAGCATCATTTGCTCATTTAGATGGTTTTATCTTAGTTAGAAACTCACCTAGTTGTGGCGTGCATAGCGTTAAAGTTTTTCAACAGGATGATGCTGAACTTTTGTATGGACAAGGAATATTTGCAGCGGCATTACGGCAACGCTATCCATTGTTACCCATAGAAGAAGAGCAATCTTTGTATGACCAGCAAGTACGTCAACGATTTATTGAGCAAGTTGAACGGTATTGCCAGCAACGAGCAGAATGAAACTGATTAAACATCAATGCAAGTTGCAATTATGTTTTGCACAATGCGATTGAACCTTTACCACTGAGCTTAATGTTATGACCTAATTCAATTAGTGCTAGTGCCTAAGCCGAATTTGGTCACAATAAGCTCAAACTAGTTACAATAAAAACTCAGGCATATTAACGTCATAAGTGACTTGTTCGCCGATACAGCGGTCAAAAACAGAGTTAAAAACATCGGTTGCGGTAGCGTTAATAGAGGCATAGTCATAGACAGATTTAGCAATGACAAGTAGGTTATTCAAGCCTTCGTCTTCTTTATAGATAAGGCGAACCTTATATTCGAATATTACCCAGTTATCGAGCTCTTGTTGACGGATATTTTGAGTTTCTCGAGCAATGCCACCGGCATAGGTGCAGGTATTTGTCACCTCTTTGCTGAGTTCTGCAGCATTAACTTGAAAACTGATAAGTAGTAGCAACATTAAGATTTTCATGAGGCACCTCCTTAATTACGTTAACGGTATTTGGAGCGTGTTCATGAATTTATGTGCATAATTCTTGCCAGACTTAAAATGAAATATGTTTTATTGCAATAGTTTGTTTATTTAGAATTATCTATTAAGATGTGTTGCAGTTATTGTTAGCGCAACTAGGGTGATTTTTTATAGAAATGAATAGTGAGCAGATAACAAACTTCGGTGAACAAACGGTTCGAGAACTGAATATCTACGCAGCTCAGGATATTATGAATAGAGCGGCGACAGGTCCTATTGTCGTTTTATTAGGGCTAGGAGTATCGTTATTCACAACTGATTTATTGGATGATTCGACAGCGTTGTCTCTGACCTTTTTTGTCTTAATAATGATCAGTGCCGCTGCCAGAGTGTATATGTCTCGATTGTTGGTGAGGGAGACTGGACGTTTAGAACAAATACAAAAATATGTTATTTGTTCGATTCTATCGACACCGCTGATCTGGGGAGGATATACAGCACTGAATTTGTATCTTTATGATACGAGTACAGGAACAATGGTGATTTTATTATTTACTGTTGGTATTGCTGGTGGTGCATCAATTAGCTTGTTTATATGGCGGCGAGTAACGCAAGCTTACCTTGCCCTGATTTTTATCCCTCCAATTATTGCTGCAATGGCTAATTGGAGTAGTGTCAGCGCTAGTTTTATTTTTGGATTTCTTGCATATTACTTATTTTCTTATGTATTGATTGAACGTGCACATGCAGAGTATTGGCGAGGATTATTCAACCAAAAGCTGTTAGAAAATCAAGCCAAGGAACTGCGACAAGCAAAAGAATTAGCTGAGCAAGCTAATAGAGCTAAGTCACAGTTTTTGTCGTCGATGAGTCATGAGCTACGAACACCAATGAATGCAGTGTTAGGTTTTTCGCAATTACTGCAATCAGATACGGTGAATCCATTGACTGAGGATCAAATTGACTCAGTGAACTATATTCAACAAAGCGGTAATCACTTATTAAATTTGATTAATGATGTTTTAGACCTATCTAGAATTGAAACAGGTAATTTAGATATTAATATTGAAATATTTGATATTAAAAAATTGCTACAGCAAGTATTTAATTTAAATATATCTGAAGTTGAACGGCATGGTTTGACTATGACCAATGCAACGATAGATGGTCCACCATTATGGGTTCAAGCTGATAAACAGAAAACGACGCAGGTATTGTTAAATTTAATATCTAATGCGATTAAATATAACTGTGCCGGTGGCAGCATTATCTTACAGTTGAGTGCCTTAGATAATGGCAACGTTAGAATTTGCGTTGTGGATAGTGGTGAGGGAGTAGAAGAGCAACAAATCCCTCTATTATTCCAACCCTTTGTACGCTTAGGTAAAGAAAATACTTCTATTCAAGGCACGGGGATCGGCTTATCGATATCGAAAGAGTTAGTAGAAAAAATGGAAGGAACCATTGATGCGTTTTTAAACCCAGAGCAGGGCATGACATTTTGGGTGGAATTAGCAGGTGTTGAAGCTGAATATGTTGTCTAATAAGTGCTGCATATTAACTATAAAAAAGCCCGCTACCAGCGGGCTTTTTTATAGTTAATATCGATAGTGTTTATTTAATGGTCGAGTCACATCTTGTATGCTTAGCTGGTCATTTTCCAATTGCACGGCTGCATTTTGCAGCAATATTGCTCGACGACGTTCGCAGTTTGCTTGGTGATGCAGTTCCTTTGATCTCTCTCTAGCATTTTTCTCGGCGCTTTTTAGTGAACTTAAAATCCAATTATCGCTCATATTCTGCCTCCATTTGTTTCACAACAAGGTTAACCGTTTACCACAAATGAGTTTTCAAAGTACTCACAAATTGTGACGGATGCAAAATTAGTTAGGTAATAGTTTATGGATGTTTTATACGGAAAGAGTTATTTTCAATTCAGTTCAATAATTTAGCTGATCTTTATATAGTAATTTCTATTTATTGAAAAAACTGTCACTAACTAATTTATTGCGGAAAATGGCTAATTTATTGATATTTATGACTAATTGCACTTGTTATCTGTAAGTCTTTTGATGTTTAACTAAGTTGTGCTGTGTTGTTAGTGACTATAGCGTTACGACGATTGTTAATACCTTTATAATGGTCGCCACTGCTGAGCCTCAACACTGTAATTGACTTGAAATATGTGTCGTCATAACGGATGTTTGAGCATGCAAAGCACCGATATATTTTACCGTTTTCATATTTTAGGTAGGTAGATGGATACACAGATTGATCCCAAGGCAACGTGGCGAAGAATGAAAAAGGAAATCGTTTCAGGTTTATTTCATTCACGGTTGTGGTTAGGTATTTCCAGTGAAATAGTTGCACCTGTTGATGTGAAAAATGATTACTTTGGTGTCAATGTAGCCACATCTGACGAGCCGAGCTGTGATGATTATGTGATTGATTGCCTGCAAGAATTAGGTTTACGCCATGTTCGGCTTAATTTCACTTATGAATCCTTTGCTGGCAATGGTGAGCGCTTATTAGAACGATTATTAGCTGAACGGTTTGAGGTATTACTAAATATCTTTCCGCCGGCAGAGCAAGCTGCTCGGTTGGCTACAGATGAACAAGCAGCAGTAGACTGGCAACAGTTCGTAGAGCAGGTCTTTGCCCGTTATCACGATCGCATTGCCATTTTTGAAATTGGCAATACACCTAACCGTAAAAGTTGGTCGGGTTTCGAACCGATGACTTACCTTCGTGCCTGGGAAATTGCGAGTCCACTAGCTGCACCGTATGACATTGAATTGGCTGGGCCCAATGTGTCAGATTTTGAACCTATTTATAATATAGGTTACTTAAGTGAGATGAAGCGTTTAACCAAAGTGCCGGAAGTACATACGGATAACTTATTTGTTGAACGAGTCATTGAGCCTGAAGCCTATGATCCACGTGTATTTGGCAAAAAATCAACGCGGTTTTTAAAGCTAAACCTGATTAAAAAAGCCAGAATTATTGAACTGCTTGGTAAGCAATATGGTGCGATTAAAACCTTCTGCACTTATAACTGCTGGACCGTTAAACGGTTGAGTCGTCGAAATATCGATCCTGAGCAAAAACAGGCGGATTATTTAACACGTTACTTGGTTATTGCTGCTGCCAGTGGTGCTTTAGATAAAGTCTATTGGGGCGCCTTGATCTGTAAGCGTGATGGTTTAATTGACTGTGGTTCTGCTGACTATCCTGATTATGAAAATGTCACTTACTACCGTCAAGTAAGAGGGCAGGTTAGCGAGTTTAGAAAACGACCTTCATTTTATGCGCTTAAATATGTGATTGAACAATTATCTGAAGCGCGTTGTATTCAAGGAATGAGTGGCGATAATGGTATTCATCATTTTATTTTCGAAACTGAACAACATGAGACACATATTGTTTGGAGCAAAGATGGCTATGTGCTGCCATTAGCTACTATTTATCCTCAAGACTTGGCTAATGCAAGCTTCCTGAGCCAACAGGGTGAGGTCATTGCACAAGCGCCAAATTATATTACTGAGCAACCGCTATTTATTCAGTTTGCTGCTGGCCAAGCTCCGAACAGACCGTCAGTTGAGCAACTGAAAGCAGTCGTAGACTTAAATAAGCAAAACATTACAGTATTGCCACCATCGGCCAAGCAATTTGTTCAATATGCTAATGCCGATTGGGCTGGCGCGATGATGTTTGATAGTGGCTTCACGCAGCAAGCTGTAGAGCAGCAAATATTACCAGAACAATTAGAGCAAGTGCCTGCCGAACGTATCTTCAGGGATACACGCAATAAAGTATGGAATATTGAATCTGATTTAGGCATGTTAACGGTTAAGTTAAATCGTGCTCGTGGCCTTAAAAAATTAAGTTACCGCTTTTTAGAAAGTAAGGGTAAACGCCACTGGAATAATGCCATTCATATGTTACGTCGTGGTATTGATACTCCGATGCCTGTGGCATATTTTGAGCGGCATCAAAGTGCTGGTATAGAAAATAACTACTATGTCACTCAATTTCTCGAGGGCGCATTTTCTGCACGAGATGTATTTACCAGCATCAACAATGGTGAGCCTGATATCAACGGCTTGTCCCATGATGCACTCTTAAAGGTCATTGCTGAGTTTGTCTGTGATATGCACAATGCAGGCATTCTGCATCGTGATTTATCATCGGGTAATTTATTGCTGCGTAAAGAAGGTGATGTAGTTAAGCCTTACTTAATAGATATTGGCCGAGCACGTATTCTTAAGAACTTAAAAACACGTAAACGACTGATTGATGTGATGCGAATTTGTTATAAGTTGCCTTGGTCAGGCCGTGAACAATTGATGGCCTATTATCAAGAATCACTTGGCAAAGAGTTGCCTTATTGGCGTTTAGCGGTGAATTATTATGTATTTAAGCAAAAATCAAAACGCTACATCAAAGGCAATATCAAAAAAGCATGGAAGAAGCTGGTTAAAAAACAAAAGTAATTCACTTTAATTTTGTGTGATTACTATTGCTCCTCCCAACTTTGTTTTTTTCGATAAATGGTCGAAGGGCTGACTTCCAATAAGGCAGCAGCTTTAGGGATATTGTCTCCACACAGAGCAATGGCGTGTTCGATTGTTTCTCTTTCGACCAGTGCAAGTGGACGAATTTGCATATTATTACTACTCGTTGTTACATCATGTATTGATGTTGGGCTAACGGGTAGTGGTGAACTACTATTCGAAATGACCGAGTCTAACGGTGGTGGCAAGTGACTATGTTTTACTTGTGTATCTTCGTGTAGCACCACAATATTACGAATAACATTTTGTAATTGACGCACATTACCGGGCCAGCGGTATTGTCTGAGTGCAACTTCAACTTCGGCTGAAAAGCTGGTAAAGCTTTTGCCTTCTTCTTGTGCGTAGTTATGCAAAAATTCATTGGCGATGGCCAAAATGTCATCACCACGTTCATTCAACGGCGGCAATTGTAATGGCACGACATGTAGCCGGTAAAATAGGTCTTCCCTGAATGTACCTGCCGCCACGGCAGCCAATGGGTCACGATTGGTCGCACAAATAAATCGAATATCAACGGCTTCTTGTTTACTACTACCGACCTTTTGAAAGGTACCTGTTTGTACAAACCGTAATAACTTGGTTTGTAACTCTAAATCCATCTCACCAATTTCATCTAAAAATAAAGTACCGCCATCGGCTAATGTTGCAGCACCTTTACGATCTGCTGAGGCGCCGGTAAAAGCACCTTTAATATGGCCAAATATTTCACTTTCCATTAGATCATGGGGGATAGCACCACAATTAATTGCTATGAAGGGTTGGTCTGCTCGTGAACCTTGGTTATGAATAGCTTGAGCACAGACCTCCTTACCAGTACCACTTTCACCGGTAATAAACACTGAGGCTGTGCTAGGTGCTACTGAATCGATAATACGATAAACAGCTTGCATAGGCAGGCTAGTGCCTATAAAACCATGGTAACGGTCTCGGTCAAAAGTACTCTGAAAGTCTTCGACGATATGTTTTAGGCGACTGGTCTCTAAGATGTTACTGACGGTTGTTTTTAAACGGTTGGCATCCACTGGTTTAGCTAGAAAGTCATTCGCACCAATACGCATCATATCGACAGCAACATCAATGGCATTATTAGAGGTGATAATAATGACCAATGTTGGCAATTGCTCTTCTCGTATCCATTGTAAGATTTCATCACCTTGGATATCAGGTAGATTGAGATCCAATAACACTAAATCAGGCACATAATGAGCAATAAATTCTTTAGCTTGTTGGCCGGTTTCAACATGATTCAAAATCAGTTTTTCATTTTTAAGATATTGTTGGTAAATAGCAGCCAACGGCGCTGAGTCTTCAACTAATAATACTTGTGGTTTAGTAGACATTGTTTATTCAAATCCTTGTTCAGCACGTTGTGTGAGTTGCTTGAATGATCTATCTGCAAGAGAAAATAAGCCCTCAGTCAATGCAAAAGCCTGTTCAGTATCACCTTCACGGCAGAGATGTTCAATTTTTCGAGCATGGTCGTGAAGTTTGTCATTGCCGTGAGCAATCGCACTACTGCCTAGAGTATGAGTTTCAAATTCAAGTACATTGGCATCATTGTCAGTAATAGCTTGTTGAATGTGTTCAATTCTAACTTTGGCATCATCAATATAGGCTAACAATAGTTCCGGCACGATTTCAGCATCAGTATCGAGCACCAGTTGTTGTAAAATTCCTTCATTGACGCAATCTTCATTATGACCGTCTGCAATGACTGCTATTTCAGGCAGTATATTTTCAACATCAACATCAACATCAACATCAACATCAACATCCATTCCGGTCCAGTGAGCAATGCAGTGTAATACCGAGGCACGTTGGATTGGTTTAGTTAAATAATCATCCATACCGGCCGCTAGAAACCGTTCTCTATCGCCTGATAAAGCATGTGCTGTTAACGCAACAATCGGTATTTTTCCTTTATCACCAGAAAGCTGTCTAATCATTCTAGTACTTTCCATACCATCCATTTCCGGCATCGAAATATCCATGAGTACAATGTCATAAGGACGGGTCGACACAGCAACAATGGCTTCGAGACCATTAGCGACAATATCTACTTTTTGATTGGCAAACTCGAGGATACTTTTGATAACCATCTGGTTGGCGGGGTTGTCTTCTGCAAGTAAAATACGTGAGTTGGCTTTGGGTAAGTTCAAATTTTGATCAGAGCGGTGTTGATAATGGCAGTCCTGTTCAGCACCTATATCAAGGGCAGCGGTAAAGGTAAAAGTACTGCCATTGCCAAGCTCACTCTCAACCGAAATAGTGCCGTTCATCAAGTTGGTTAGCCGTTTACATATCGCTAAGCCCAGTCCTGTGCCCTCATAAGCCCGCGAGTGAGTTTGATCGGCCATAGTAAATTCTTCAAACAAGATCGCTATATTGTCTGCTGAAATACCAATGCCGGTATCGTTGATATCACACTGCAATTCAAATTGTTCATTGGTGATCTTATTAGCTGAGGCTGAAACGGTGATAGAACCTTGTGGAGTAAACTTAATCGAATTATTAATTAAGTTGATCAATATTTGGCGGAGCCGTTCTGGGTCACCTTCACTGAAACGAGGTAAATTAGGGTGAATTTGGATCTGAATAATGAGTGATTTACTGTCTGCAAGAGGCGACAGTAAATCTACGGTATCAGTAATTAAGTGATGTAAGTCAAAGCAGGTTGTTTCAAGCTGTAGTTTATCGGCTTCCATTTTAGAAAAGTCGAGAATATCGTTAATGATACTCAGCAGTAGCTCGCTCGAATTACGGCCCGTTTTAACTAAGTGCTGTTGCTCTCTATTAAGCTCGGTATCGCGGAGTAGGCCTAAAATACCTAATACTGCATTCATTGGTGTGCGAATTTCATGACTCATGGCTGCCAAGAAACCTGATTTAGCTCGGTTGGCAGATTCAGCATCGTACTTGGCTTGTTTTAGAGTCAACTCGTGTTCTTTTTGTGAACTGATGTCGCGAATAAATGCTACAAAGATCAGCGGTTCTGTAGCATCAATTTTGGCAATAGAAAACTCAATAGGGAAGCTGTGACCCTCTTTATGTATGGCTAGCAGTTCAATACGTTGGCCTAAAATGTCATCTTTACCGGATTTAAGGTAGCGTTGCATATTTTCTATATACGAGGCTCGCATTTCGGTAGGCACAATAAAGTCGACGATAGATTTACCGACAACTTCTTCAGCTTGCCAGCCAAAAGCCTGATAAGCGGCTTGGTTATAATCAATGACATTACTCAGTTCATCAAAGCTAATGATGCTGTCTAAAGAGGATGCTAAAATGGCTTTGTTTTTGGCATAGTTATTACGTGAAATAACTAGCGTGGTTTTTAGTTCTTGCTCACGTAAGTCACGCTGTTCCATCAGTGTATGCAAATCATTTGCTGAATCTGCTAATAACAACATTTCATCACTCGCAACTGAAGAGGAGTGGATGGGGGGTAAGGCATTGTCGCTAGAAAGGCTGGTCAAATGTTGAGTGATACGACGAATAGGTTGTACGGTTAACCAGTTGATAAGAATTAAAAATAAACCTGTTAATACTAGCAGTATGGTGGAAATAACTTGCTCAACCTTATCGGCATGATGATTAATTTTTGCTTCAATTTCTTGAGTGTTCCACAAAATGGTAATGGTGCCAAATTGCTCGCCTTCAAACTTAATAGGGTAGTCATAGGTACGGATAAACCGAGGTGCCACTGTTTCACTTCTAAACTGCTGAACTAATAATTGTGCTTGTTCATTTTTGATATAAAGACCAACCATATTGGGCGCATGTTGTAATGATTGTTCAGCAATGGTTGATAACAGTGGAATATCTTCTGTGATAACCGCATCAATGGCAGTGGCAGCCAGTAAGGCAAAGGAACGTTTACTTTGTTCCGAAAATGCTTGGAACTCAAAATCACTGATCATATTTCTTGTGAATGGCGCGGTCACCATGTTCACCAAGAATAATGCTGTCACTAGTGAAAGGGTGAGCTGTAACCACAGCGGCCAATGTTTAAGAGATTTAACGGAGGGTAATCTCATAGGCAACGATTATTTACTCTCGAGTTTGAAAGAATTGATTATTTTTTTCTAAAGCTTCACGAATGCGGTCGTAGTCACTATCTTTGGCTAGGAAAAAACCTTGTTTTTTTAGCTTTTTTAATACTTCCGCTGAGTCAATTTCGAGTAAAGATGTTTGTAATGCTTCGACAACTCTGGCATCTAAACGATGGCTGGCAATCCAAGGTTTAGTCACATTAGGAAAACGAGCAAGTTCTTTAATTTTGACTCCTTTATCTTGCAGCTTTTTAAAGGTACTTTCTTTTAAAGCGCCGGCATCATAGTTACCTGAACCAACGGCAGTACCAACCCGGTCATGGCGGTGCAGATATTCATATTTAGAAAGGTGACTTGATGTCACTCCATGTTCGGAAAGCATAAGCTGAGATAAGTAACGACCAATGGTGGAGTTTTCATTACCGAAGGCAAATGAGTGGTTTTTTAGTTGACTGATGTTTGTTATATCACTGTCTTGGTGAACACAAATAACGCCATAAAAGGTTTTACTGCCTTTTTTATTTTCCATCACCAGTAATTGAAGATCAGGATTACTGTCTTTACTAATGATGTAGGAGGCGGGGCCCATCCGTGCAAAGTCGACATCGGCGTTAACTAAGTTATTGATGCCGTCGACATAGTTTTTTGATACTTGCATGCTGATGGTGACCGGTTCGCCTAACTTGGTTGTTAACTTTTGTTCAAGGGTATTAAGAATAGGTCGAAAAGTAGTGACCATGGTGGTCGGTTTGTCAGAGGTATAAATACCAAATTTAAGTGTAATATCAGCAACGCTTTGCTGACTAGCTATCAGTGCAATAATAAATAGAACAAATGGATATTTTTTCATAATGTCACCTCTAAATTCCATGGCTTAACCGTTATTGTTTAACTTAATAGTTCGACTACTTTTTCACCTAAATTTTGTAATGTGAATGGCTTGGTTATATAACATTCGGCTTTGAGCGAGAACATGTCCTCAATATCACCAATATTATGATTGCCTGACAACATTAATACGGGAGTATGAGCTGTTTTTTTATTTCGTTTAAGCTGGACTAAGATATCAGGTCCTTGAATATCAGGTAGTACCCAATCCAAGATAATTAAATCGGGTTTATGACTGAACGCATGATCAAGGCCTGTTTGACCATCCAAGGCCTGCACAACATCGATTTTGTCGTGTTTGTGTTCAAGGTGATAACGGATCTGGCGTTGTAGGCTAGCATCGTCATCAATGACGAGTACTTTTTTGTGACTGGCTGAAAATTCAAACAACATCCTTTACCTCATTTGATTTCGCTTTATCTACGTGTTGTAGCTATGAATCCATTGTACAAACGATGTTTAGTGGCTGTAAATGATTAATGTAGTTTAATTAAAACACAGCATAGTCGTTTATTTTTAAATCATTTTATGCAATTCTGTTGTTGTGGCGGAGTTTACATACTATGTTAGGTGATAAGTACTGATATTAATGGAGGAGTAGCGGTAATGTTGTTAGTCGATGATGTAAAAAAATACTTTGCAGGTACCCGGATATTATTAATTGATGATTCGGAGCCATTCCAAAAACTGACGACGTTAATGCTAGAAAAGCTGGGGGTAGAGACCGTTATTACTGCTTCCACTCTAGCTGAAGGTATGACTCACCTACAATTGACTAACCCGGAGAAAACGCCAGAAATTGATTTGATTTTGATGGATCTTAATTTACCTGATGGTAATGGCATGTTGGGCTGCGAATTTGTTTCTAAACATGCGTCAACTCATCAAATCCCGGTGGTGGTTATTAGTGGCAATCATGAGTTATCAACCATTCGCTTAGTGCTTAATAATGGTGCTAGCGATTATTTGCAAAAACCACTCGTCACCGAACTACTGGGTTTACGTCTAGGCTTATTGTTAAAGTTAAAACAAATGGACGAGTTTTATAAGGGTACAGTGCAAACTGAGGCTTAGTGGGTAACTTCCATTAAGACCAGCATGACATCATCTCGTGCTTGATTTGCGGTGAGCTGATCAAACAGTGTCATCACTGTGTCTAACGCGGTATTAAGTTCGAGAGTTAAGCTGTCATGCAGTGATTTGGTTATTTGTTGCTCTAGAGCATTACGGGAGGACTCATCGACTGCCGATTCAAATAATCCATCAGTATAAATTGCGATACGTTCACCTGCTTTCACTGTTATCTGTTGTTGTTGGTATCCCGTTTGGTCAATAAGGCCCGGTAATATTCCACCGACATCAATATAGTTAATGTCAGAAGGCTTAATGTGCAAAGGTTGAGGATGGCCGGCACAGGCAAGGGTCAGTTGGCCTTGCGGTTGTAGCGAAGCAACACAGCTGGTTAAGGTTACTTTTGATAACAGTTTATCTGTTAATGCATGATCAGATAGTTGCTGTAATAGATAAGCAGGGGTGAGCTTATCGTCAATGCCATTCATTAAACCGTGTAAGTAACCGGCATAAGCATAAGCAAAAAATTTGGCACTATCATCATGACCCATGATGTCAGCTATCATCAGACTTAAACTGTTTTCATTACGATGTTTTAATAATAAATCACCACCACCAAAGCCGGTATTTCTACTGGCGACAGCTAAATTCCAACCATGTGATTGGCTGGGTAAACTGGGTGCTAACACTGATGTTATTTGTTGCTCAATGCGGTTAGTTAATTGCTGAAATACTTGTTGTGAACGTTGCAATACACGATTTACAGTGACAGTGAGATCGGTTTTAGTAATTGGTTTAACTAAAAAATCATCGACGCCCATTTCGGCAGTCTGCTGCTTGAGCAGGTCTTGATCATGAGCGGTTAAGAAAATAAACGGTGTGGTTGAGGTTTGTTTTTGCTGTAATAATTTTTCTCGTAACTCGAGTCCCGACATTCTCGGCATTTCTATATCAGAAATAATAAGATCAATGGTTTGCTGATTAATTATTTCTAAGGCATCAAAGCCATCTTGGGCCATAAATAGGGTGTAGTTATGTTGTAAATAAGCACTATATAGTCGACACAGACTAATATCATCCTCGACAATTAACAGGCTAGGCTTTTGTTGTTTAGCCGGTCGCTGCCAGCACAGTGTTAATAAGTTATTGTCTTGTGGTGTTGACTGGTAATACATTTTCTCACTTAATTCTGTCATCAGTGCCACGCCGCGACCGCCTTCATTAGTGGTTAGTGTCGATTGGCTTAATGTCGATAGATGACGGCTAGGATCCCAAGCGTGGCCATCATCTTCTATAGTCAGCCACCACCGGTGACTATCTTGATAAAAGCTAATAACAAGTTGACGGGTTGAATTATGTTGAACTAAATTGGTTAAAGCTTCTGATAGACATAACAAGATGTGTTGTTGGGTTGTCTTATCAGTGATACAAAATGCGATCGCAGCGTTTAGCGCTTGTCGTAGCGCACTGATGTTATTCAGCTCTGCTTGTTTACTCGCTTTAAATAATAGTCGTTTCATAGTGATTAGATATCCAATGACAATAAACGGTTTTTATGAATCCACTCTTCTAAAAAATTACCGAGTTTAGCGAGCTTAGGATGGAGGCGCTTGGTTTCTCGTATCAGTTCATTCTTTAATGTAGGGTTGTCTCTATCATTAAATACACAACCTAGAATAGTAGCCGAGGATGTATTGAGTTTGTCGACGGCACTGTCAATCATCGACTCAGTGCTATTGCCGGCTAATACCACCATTAAACAGCTATCACAGGCTGCTGCTATCCGTTCTGGTGGAATATTATTAGCATTGACTCGGTTGAGCGGCGAGGTATCGATAATAACGGTATCAAATGTTTCTAGCCATTTGGCAATGCATTGTTCAATAACAGCTTGTTGGCGTAATTTGAGAATAACTTCACGACGTGTCGGTGCGGTAATGCCTGTAAGAACAATAGAGCTTTGTTCAAAGCTAATTAACTCTGGCTGTTCTAGGCTGGCATCAGTCGTCTCTAATTTTTCTAAGTCGAGTACATGTTGAAAATTAGGATGGTAAAGGTTTAAGTCGACCAGTAAGGTTGATTTACCTGCTAATAAATTACGTTGAGCAAGTGCGACTGCAACTGAGCTTACACCTTCGCCCGAGTTGGCTGCTGTGATCGCTATACTACGCACAGCTTGAGAGGCTATCTGTGAGTAGATACGATCAATTTCAACACTGGTAGCAGGTATATACATTTACAATAATCCTATTAAACTTCCTAGTGAAATCATTTCAAAGGCATCACGTAAGCCTGCCCGGAATTTAGCTAAATTACTGTCACTTTTATTAGGAACATAGACGGTATCGCCATTGCGAATCACCGGCAGCATAGTGAACTTAGCGGTCCGACTGAACTCAGCTAAGTCAAAAGTGCGTGCTTGATCAATACAGCACGAGGTATTGACCACCACAATTTGTTCGACTAATGCGACGTTACTAGGACCACCGGCTTCAGCTAATAGATCTAAAATGGTCATGCTATCGTTGAAGCGATAACGACCGGGTTTATTGACTGCACCCAATACCCGAATAGTGCTTTCTTTAGATTGATCTAACCAAGAGCGGTCTTTTTCAGGAATATAAATGGTATCGCCCATTTTTACATCAGGGATTAAGCTTTCATCACCTGTTTCAAAGTAGAGCGACAGGTTTAATTTACTGACTTTGGCATAGTCACCATTACGATGAGTGACACGAATATTGTGAATATCAGCATTGACATTAGGGCCATCGGCCGCAGCTAAAATATCCAAGAAATTCAAGTCTTCGGTAAACATATAACGACCTGGAGCACCGACTTGTCCAAAGATATAAATAGATTTTTCTGATGATTGTCTGACCCATTGTGATTTGTTATCTCGCGGATCTTGTGGCAAATCATGAATGCGAATAGTCGAACCAGCCCGAACTAAGGGCAGTTGGGCATCACTGTGACCTGCTTTAATAAACTTATCGAGGTTAAAGTTATATTTTTTAGTTTTGCCATTTGTAAGTGGGGTGACGATTTCAATATTACTGGTATCAGCTCGAGAAGTTGGGCCACCGACGTGAGCAAGTAAGTCTAATAATGACATTTCATCAGCCCACTCAACTCGGCTAGGTCGTTTAACTTCGCCTAATACGCGAACGGCACGGTTAGGGGTTATTTTTAACCATGATTTTTCATTCATATCGGATTTTTCAGGAACAAAAATCGCATCACCTGGTACAACCGCTGGGGGGCTGCCTGGAATGGTACCTTCGGTGTATCCCGCTAAATCAAACGCTACCACGCTACCATCGGCTTTGATGATTCTAATTTGACGTGATTCGGCATAGCGAGTTGGCCCGCCGGAGTTAGCCAATATATCCATAAAGCTTGCATCTGCTTGGGTTTCATAAGCGCCCGGCTTAGCCACTTCGCCCATCACGTAAACCATATTGGCACCGGTTTTTACTTCTTCTTCTTGGAATGGAACGAAGATAGTACTGCCGACTTTTATTTGTGGCAGTAGCCGATCATTACCTGAATCTAAATATTGTTTTAGGTTAAACAGCGTCGGTTCACCTTGAGTGATAACTCGAATTTGCTCTACGCCGGCATAACGAGTCACACCACCGGCACGCATCAATAAATCGACCAAGTTCATATCGGCTTTAAATGAAAAGCTACCAGGACTATTAACCTCGCCGAATACTTTTATCGCGTTGCGACCTTCGGCTGCATCACCAGAGTTAGCTACTTTTGCAGGGTCAAAGTTGACTTCAACATTACCAATCATTGGTGAGGCCGGTACAAAGATTTCATCTAAGGAATGTAGTTGGGGCAATAGCGAGTCATTGCCACTATCTAAATAGTTTTTATAGTTGAATATTTTGATAGAGGCACTATTTTTCAGTTGCATTCTATTTAATTGGGCACCGGCTCGTAAGCCTCCGGCAGCATGCAAGGCGGTTTGTACTGAAGCGTTGGCAGGCAAGATATATTCACCTGGCTCATTAACGTAACCTTGCACTGAGATCAGCATTTGTTTTTTAAAGACATAGATTTCAATTTGGCTTAAATCACGAAACGCTTTGCTCAGCATTTTACTGACATGAGATGACATTTCTTGTTCAGATAAACCTGCGACTTGAACGGCACCAACTTCTGGCAACATAAGTCGACCTAACCGATCCACTTCAAATGGTTCTTCAAGTGACTTTTCGCCTGATAAAGTGATTTTGATTAAATCACCTACTTGAACTTGATAGTCGTCAGCCTGACTATTATTGCTATAGAAAGTGAATATAATCGCGAATAGTACAAAGTATTTTGTAGAAAACATGACTTATTCTCCTTCCTTGTTTACTGGTTCTGACAGTTCGACTAACTCGATACTGACGCGGCGTAGAGTTTGTTGCTGCTGGATATCCTGTTGTTGAAATAGAGGACTTTGATTATCAACCGCCGCAATCGTTATTAATGACGGTGCTAGGCCAAATATTTGTAGGTAGCGTTGAATCATTTTGGCTCGCTCAAGAGACAAGCTCGTTGGCTGATTGCTATCGGCTGCATGACCGGTGATATGGACTTCAAAGCCGGCTAGATCTCTTAGCAAAAAGCTCGCTTGAGCTAATTGGCCGGTATAGCTGTCGGTCAATACATTAGAGTTAGTTTCAAATTGTTGGCCACTATTAAATAAGTGACTGATCTTTTCGATATCTTGTTTGGTCTGCCACAAACTATCATCTGCTGGTGGGGTGCACACTTTATGTTGAGCTACATAATCAAGCTGTTGCTCAAGACGACTTAATAGTTTGCGTTGAATGATGAGGTCATTGGCAGCATCTAGTTCAAGGCCTCCATGCAGTTCACGAATGATTCTATTTTGGCGATGACGTGCTTGTACTACCGTAGCTGGAAAGCAGTATTCAGCCCCTTCAAGTACCATGACATCTAAATGTTGTTTGGCTAATTCAAACTCAAACAACAAGCCTTTTTCAGGTGTCATTTCTGCTGTTGAAAGGTTGGCTCTATTGTTGATGCTTTGCTCAGCCGCGCCACCAGAACCTAGTGTTGGCCATGTAACACAAGCCGAAAGGCTTAGGTTGCTGGCAACGATAAATGCAATGGTTAACTTTTTCATGACCTTATCCTCAATGACCGTCGACGTTAGTTGAAACGTACGGGGATAACACTGGCTACACGCAGTAACTTGATCAGTTCTTTGGGCTGACCATTTACATTGTTGATTTCCAGTGAACCACCAGAGGATTTAAGACGTTTGAATAGAAATACAATGACACCGACGCCAGAGGAATCTAGAAAGGTGACATCATTTATATCCAGTGAAATATGTTGGACAATAGTCGCGTCGATAATTCGTTCCAACTCATTACCAATTTGACTACAGCCATGGGCATCCATTTCACCGGTTAATTTGATATGAATGGCATTGTTGTCAGCGTTTAAATATTCAATGTTCATAACTTACTCCCCACAGTTACTAAATACTTAGTAGCTATGTTGCAGGGAGTATGCCAGTCATTATTTAACTAGTAATTTTATTTAAAATCATACGGTTATAATTGTTTTTATTGGTTTTGTGTTTTATCAACACGAGTTTTTTTGCAGTTTGCAACACGTTTTGCAAAACAAAAATTAATATTGGCTTGGTAGTAAGACTGTAAGTTAATGTTGGCTGACTAATGTTTCCATTTATTGACCTCTGCCTGTCACGCAGACAACGATGGTGCGAATAATAATATTGAAATCCATACGCATCCAAGAACAAGGGTTAGCGAGGGCAAGTGAGTAGCAATGGTCATAGCAGACTTTACTGCGTACATCTTCGATACTGGTATCGTAACCTTGGTTTACTTGGGCAAGGCCTGTAATGCCAGGGGTGACACCATAGGTACGTTCAGTGAAAAATGGAATGGCTGTTTCAAGCTTTTGATAAAAGCCTGGGCGTTCTGGGCGAGGGCCAATTAATGACATTTCACCTTTGATGACATTAATGAATTGTGGCAATTCATCGAGTCTAGTTTTACGAAGAAAGCGACCAATAGCAGTGATACGGGGATCTTGCTTGGTTGCCCATGTCGCACCGGTTTCTTTTTCGGCATCGATGATCATCGTGCGGAACTTAATCATTTCAAATAAAACCACCCGATCCGGTAATGACCGACCGACGCGAAGTTGTTTGAAAAATACTGGGCCGGTAGAGCTCAGTTTAATTGCTAAAGCAATCAGTGGTAACAAAGGTAAACAAACAATGAGTGCCACGCTGGCAAAGCTAATATCAAAACAGCGTTTAGCAATACTAGTAGAAGGGTCAATATCAAATTGAGTTTTCATGATCTTTCTCCTTAGATGGTGCTGTGGAATACACAGGTTTCCACGGTGTTTTTGTATCATTAACCAGATAAGTTAAGGCTCCAACTAAACCCGCTAGATGACCGCTCACCAGGTAGGCAAGCATTTTGAGCAGTTTATTATTGCTATTAGTCATCACGGTTAATTGCAAGCCAGCGACTATATAAAGCAAGACTTGCACGCCAGCTAGTAACATAAAGATAAGGTGGTAAGGCGCAAGCAGAATGCTGCCGATAAGTGAACTAAGCATTAGAAAGGGCATCAATACGCGTAATGTCTTACCAGAGGCGAAGTTAAAGGCAACGCCGCCATAGTGTGGATGTAGCATATTTTTCAGCCGTAAAACTTGTTGCATATTCCCCGTGGCAATACGTATCCGACGTTGCCAATCCATACTGCTATTGGCTTGTTCTAACTCTACCGCAACGATGCGATTATCTTGTTTGGCAAGATGACCGCCTGCAACAATAGTCATGGGTAGGATAAAGTCATCATTGATGGTATCGGCGGCTAAAGGTGTAAATAATTCACGTCTAAAAATATATAGAGCACCGTGAGCACCTAATGTTGAGCCTAGCTCTGATTCTGCTAGTTTGATTTTACTTTGATATTCCCAGTAGTTGGCTTCGCCAACTGAACCTGGGTTAAGTAAACAGTAATGACTATTTATTACGCCTAGTTTTTTGGTTTTGAATTGTGTGGCAGCAATTAAAAAAGCATCTAAAGAAATCAGCGCTGATACATCACTAAGTGCAACTAAGTCAGAGTTAACACTATTGATAACATCATTTAGTACTGCTACCTTGCCACGATTTTCAGAGAAGTCTCTGATTTCAATATTGAGATCCTGACAGGCTGGTTTAGTCAGTGTGTACTGAGCAATGCCGACCGTATTATCGCTGCAGCCATCACAAGCAATAATGATCGTTAACTTATCGGCAGGGTAATCAATCGCCGTACAGTTATAAATCTTATCGGCTATCCATTGTTGTTCGTTATAGGCTGGAATAATCAACGTTAAACTAGGTAGCTGTTTGTCACTGTCACATGCGCTGTAGTGCCTTTTAGTCAGGGCCAATTCTGAGTGTTGATGCAGTTTGCTTTGTATCAACTTCAAAATAATTGGATAACCAATGTGGTGATAGATAACTAACAATATACTGATGCTAGTAATGATAATTAGGATTGATTCAATCATGTTATACCCCGGCTTTTCTTAGTTGGGCATAACGGTCAGCCATTAACCGAACATTACCGTGATGAAGAATAAAATCTCTCGGGCTGATAACGTAGTGTTTATTAAGCATTTTAGTTAACGACTTGGCCATTTTTGTGATGTCACCAGCCGGTACAGTTTCACCACTATGAATGCATAAAGTTTCTTTTGAACCGCCCACATCTGTAACCAAAGAAGGAATACCGCATGCTTGTGCTTCCATAGGCGATAACGGTAAACCTTCATTGAGTGACGGCAGGCAAAAAATATCTAATGATTGATAGAAGCTGGGCATATCATCAATACGACCTAAGAAATGAACACGTTCAGCTAAACCGTGGTGATAAACCTGTTGGTGTAGTGCTGATTCCAAACTACCACAACCAGCAAGGGCAAGATGTACATCATCTGGCAACCGGCGTAGCGCATCGATAAGTATGTGCTGGCCTTTGACACGTTCAAGTCGACCACTGCAGCCAATCAGTCGTACTTGTGCTGGTAACTGTAAGAATTTTCGTGCTTCTTGTTGACTGCCAGGAATAAAGCGGTTGGTATCAATACCATTAGGAATGACTTTTACCGAATCGGTGTCGAGATAATATTTAATATTTTCTGCTACCGCGAGTGCATCAGCCACTAAGGTTGGACGGATAATATTAAGCATGGTTTTTTGTAGTTGACGACGATGTTTATCATCGAGATGCCAGGCATCATGTTCGGTATGAATAAGGCATTTAACGCCGGTCAATCGGGCAGCTAAGCCACCGTAAATAAGTGGGCCAATATGATGGGTATGGACCACATCAGCTTTGAGGCTACGGAGCCTATAAGCCATCTTGGCAATTAATAGTGGCGTGAAGCCACTTTTTTTATCCATAAAAATAAGGTGTTCGCTATACAGTTTTAGTCGTGGCCAAGCCTCGATAGCTTGTTGTTTATTACCTTCTAGGCTAATGATGAAGGCATTTTCATCTTGTTGACTAAAGTTGACTAAATCCAGCGCCATTGTTTCTATGCCGCCAGGACGTAGGTGTTGAACCACATGGATTACAGTTGACATAATACGTCCTCCGAATTGTTAGCGATTGGCGGAATTCGACTAATCACCGGTAAGTTTGTTAAGGCTTCTAATTGATCTCGACGGCGTAATGTAGTGTCGGTAAGTTCTAAGACCACAGCAATACCGCAGCCTAACAAGCAGCCGCCAACGAAGCCGGCAATGACAAATAAAGCTAAAGGTAGGTTTGATGGCACCACTGGGGTATAGGGCACATCTATTACTTTGATCCGTTTTTCTTGTTCAAAAATACTAAGTGAACCAGTGACACGAGCCATTTCATGACGATGTAATAAATCTTTATATAACTCACGTTTAACATCTAAATCACGATCGAGTCGTGTTAATGCACGTTCATGTTGGCCATAGTCTTCGGTTTGTTGTTTTAATTCATCAACCATCTTTTGTAAGCTAAGTGTTTCTTCTTTTAATGCTTCAACTTTGCTTTGTGCTGATTGTAAGTTTTTTAACTGTGAAATAAGCAGTGGTTGAAATTCACTATCGAGATTCATTGATCTGCTGGTGGCGATATCCCACAATTGCTCGGTATTAATAAGGTGTTCGGTGTTAACAAAGACATGCTGACGTTCGTCTTCTAAGCGCGTCAACTCACGCAGTGCGGCCTGCACTTTGCTGTGATGATCGGTGTAACGTGCTTTTAATAAAGCTAAGTCACCACGAAGCAGGATGATTTGTTCTTCAATTTTCCCCACCACGGGGTTGGTTCTTGATAGTTGGCTGTCCAAGCTGCCTAAACTTTTACTGGCACCGGCTAATTCAGCTTGGCGCTCAGATAAGCGTTGTTTTAATTGGGCTAGACGAGTGATGTTGGCTAAATGTAATTCGGGTAATTCGGCATTGTGCTCATCTTTAAACTCAGCCAAGGCAAGTTCTGAATTATCCAGATCAAGGCGACGGTGTTCTAGTTGCTCGGCTAAAAAGTAACTAGAGTCTTTCATTGATGAGCGTTCTGGAGCTAATAACTGTTCAATGAAATGGCGACTGACTGTTTCTAATGTTTCCCGCATACCTTGTGCTTGTGTTGATTTTAAATCGATGCGGATTAAATCTTTACCGGCTAACTTAACCGATAGATCTTGTGATAAATCAATAATAATTTCGTTATATTGTTCTGCGCTGGTCTGGTCATTTACATAACCGCGTTCTTCAGCTACCGCGCCTAAAATATGACGACTATGTAATAAGGTTTGTAATGCCGCCATCCGTTCTTTGAGCATCGAAGAAACGGCTAAATCTTCTAAAAAAGGATTCATTTTGGCGGTTTCTTGAATCAACATACTGGTATGTGATGAGTAGTGTTTTGGACTAAAGGTGCCAATCATTAAGCCTAAAATAGGCAAGATGAGAATAGGTAAAGCAATCACATAGCGACGACGCCATGCACCAGATAAAATATGGAATGCTTTATAGGTAATAGGATTCATAATGCTTCCAACCAGCTGATTAATTTATCTGCTTGTGCTGACCAAGTTTGATCAATAACCGCACATTGCTGCTGAGGGTTAGCGGGTTTTGATTCTGACTCGATCAAGCCGTGTACCATTTCATCGACGTTATTAACGATGCTGATATGTTGCTTATATGGAGCAAGTGCTGGAAACGGTGTGCTGATAACGGCTCTGCCAGCTGCAAGATACTCACGTAGTTTTAATGGGTTACAGTTTTGGATCTGACTGTTATCAACAAACGGTAATAATGAAGCAGTCCAGTGTTGAGAGTAACTAGGCAATTGCTGATGGTCACGTTCACCTAAAAAAGTGACATTGTCTAAGCGTTGTAACTGGCTTACATCAACAACAACTTTGCCAATAAAAACAAAATTCCACTGCGGTAAACGTTGGATGACCTGCTGCAATAAATCTAAATCTAACCATTCAGAAATACTGCCATAGAAGCCTGCAATAGGACGACCGTTATCAATAAGGTCGAGTGCTCTGCTGGTGGGCGTTGCAAATAATGGATAATTAACACCATGAGTGAGTACCCGTGTTTTGTTTGCAGGGAAGCGAGTGGCTAATACCTCACTAGCAGCAATAATTAGATCGGCTTTTTTAACTAGTTTTTGCTCATGTTCGAGTATCGTTTCATGGTCAACACCTGCCAGTCCTGAAAAATCATCACCACAGTAATAAACCAAAGCGCGATGATCAATGCCATCGACCATATCTACCGCTGTTGGTAACGACGTCCATAAAATAGGGCTGTTAAGGTCGTGTTGTTGTAGTAATGGTAAGAGCTGAGCAAGTAGCAATTTTGAAGCAAGGCTGCGTTCTAATTGATATTTAGGCGCTGGAATAGTGATTGGGTTAAGAATATGAAAATTCTGACTTGGCAATACTACTTCGCTAGCAGCCACTTGTTGAGTTGCAGTGACTTTGTCCCAAATACGTTTCATATCATGAACACTGATACGTGGACGACGTAAACCGATTGAGTTCACCCAAATGGTGTTACGCATCTGTGCAATGTGTGAAATGAGATGCTGAGTGCTGCTAGGTAAGGCACCCCAGTCTTCACCAAATACGAGGAGATCAGATGTCATTTTGCTGTCCTCCATTTTTAGGGTGGTGAACAGCAGGATCATCTAATTTATAGATAACCTTAGCTGGAATGCCACCACTTAAAACATTAGCAGGCAAGTCATGGGTAACGACACTACCGGCAGCAACAATGGTGCTATTGCCAATATGAACACCAGCCATCACCGAGACGCCGGTTGCTAACCACACATCATCTTCAAGTACGATATCGCCAACTTGATCATCCGTTTCAGGTAAGCCTTCAGCACGTGATTTGGCATCTAAAGGATGGCCAGGATAACCGGCTAATAAAGCGCGTCCGGCAATGCGAACGTTATTACCAATAATGACCTTTCTACCGACGGCAATGGTGGTCATCCAACCAATATCAACATTATTACCAATGGTTAATATGGTGGGTTGGCTAGCACAACTACGACCACTAATGGTGCTGTGACCTGAAACACGACAGTTGCTACCTATTTTTATATCAACAGGGCCACTGACATAAGGTAGCCCACCGTATAAATAAAGGTTACGTCCACATTGATCAAGACGACCTTTGAATAACGGCGTCCACCAAACAATACGCATGAAGGTTGTTAAAAAGGCATGAACGGCACAGTAGCCATAATAAACAGGGGTAGTGATTACGCGTGGAGCTGGAAAAGATAGATTGCGTAATGCCTTTAGCTGTTTAAACACCACCCTAGCAACAGGATGTTGACTGTGTTTTAGCCATTGCTTGGTTTGGTTTAGACTCAGCGAGATCATGATGATTACTCTACAGTCACTGACTTAGCTAAGTTTCTAGGCTGATCAACATCAGTGCCTTTCAATACCGCGGTGTGGTAAGCCAATAATTGCAATGGCAATACATAAAGTAGCGGCATGAACAGTTCATCAATTTCAGGCATGACGATAGCGTCATCAATGTAGTCTGCTGCGGCATCAACACCATATTGATTGCTTATTAATATCACTTTGGCACCACGTGATGCTACTTCACGTAAGTTAGATAACGATTTGTTAAATAATGGGCCAGGAGGCGCAATCATGATGATATGCATATCATCATCAACTAAGGCTATGGGGCCATGTTTTAACTCACCTGCTGGATAAGCTTCGGCATGGATATAACTAATTTCTTTTAGTTTCAAAGCCCCTTCCAAAGCCAATGGAAAGGCTGAGCCACGTCCTAAAAACAGCATATTGGTAACGTGTCTGAATTTTTCAGAGATACGTTTAATGGTGTCATCATTGTCATAGAGCACGGTGTTCATCAGCTCTGGAATATGTGACATTAGGTTGAGAGTGCGACGTAGTTTGAGTTGGTTTATTTGGTCGTTTTGACGAGCCATATGCAGTGTTAATAGCAATAGTACACAGAGCTGACCGGTAAATGCTTTGGTTGATGCCACGCCAATTTCAGCACCGGCATAAGTACGTAATAAGCCATCACTTTCACGGGTCATAGTGGTATTGTCGACATTAACAATCGAGATACAGTCTTGGCCTTGCTGCTTGGCATGACGTAAGGCGGCTAAGGTATCGGCAGTTTCACCTGATTGTGAGATAAACAATGATGCAGTGCCTTTATTAACCGGCGCTTGGCGATAACGGGCTTCTGATGCGATATCAACTTCAGTATTTAATGCTGCATAGTGTTCAAACCAGTATTTAGCCACCATGCCGGCATAAGATGACGTGCCACAGGCAATAATCATTAACCGTTGTAATTGATCAATTTTAAAGGGCAGTGGGGCTAATTTGGCTTGGCGATTACTACGATCAATATATTTAGCTAAGGTACGCTTGATGACGTCAGGTTGTTCATAAATTTCTTTCAACATGTAATGACGATAACCATGCTTGCTGAAGTCAGTATCATTGGCAGCATAAGTTTTGAATTCCCGGTCTACTTTTTTATCATCACTATCGGTAATGATGAGGCTGTCTTGATGAAAACAAGCCAAGTCACCTTCTTCTAAGTGACATAATTTATCAGCACGATTCACCAATGCATTGGCATCAGATGCAATATAAAAACCATCTTTACTGCGACCGACTACTAACGGGCTACCAAGTCGAGTGGCGTACATCATGTCGGGTTTATCGTTAAATATAGCGACAATGGCATAACTACCATCGACAGAAGACTGAATTTCACGCATCGCTTGATGATGGCTCATACCTTTATCAAGACAATGAGTCAGCAAAATAGGAATGACTTCACTGTCGGTATCGCTTTTAAATTGGTAGCCATTACTTTCTAGTTCATCACGTAAGGCTTGATAGTTTTCAATGATGCCGTTGTGAGCCACGGCCACTTGGGCTGTCATATGAGGATGTGCATTTAATTTGGTCGGTGCACCATGTGTAGCCCAACGAGTATGAGCAATGCCAACGACACCATTTAATGGTGATTCTTTAAGTACTTCAGTCAAGTTTTCTAATTTACCTTCAGCACGGCGTCGTTCTAGCCCATCTTGACCAATAACGGCAATACCAGCAGAGTCGTAACCACGGTAGGAAAGGGCTTGTAGACCTTCTAATAAACTACTTGTAACAGAAGTATTATTGATAGCAGCAAAGATTCCACACATGACACTTCTCCTTAACATTTAAACTTAGTTAAGTTATTGCAGAGAATGGGTCAACAAATAATACCTATAATAATCAATGTGTTATGTTGTTTCCGGGTGTTTTTATTCGATTGCAAAAGTAGATATATTGCAAAATGCTGTGCGAAATGCAAATAAAGACATCAGTTGCTAACAACCATAAAAAAGCCACCTTTACTGAGATTGTTGCTAGTAAAGGTGGCTTCTGTAAAAAGGTTTATTTAGCTTCTGCTAGTCATGCGAGTTTGTATCGGTTTAGAAGTCTTATTAACATTAAGATACCGTTGCTTGATGGCGAGGCATGGCCGTTCAATTAAATAAAGAGAAATGACAGCACAAATAAATGCGAGTAATAAGTTGATTGGCCATGCTGCAAACCAGGCGGTGCTCCATGAGTTTAAGAAAGGTTCCTGCCAAAGGTAAAGTGAGTAACTCAATGTGCCCAACCATACTGCAAACTTAGTATTAAGGCAGCGATAGGCTACGCCGTGATCAATTGAAATACACCGCCAGATAATAGCGGCGGCAGCAAGGTTTACATAGCTTTGGCCTAAAATATAAAACAAGCTAGGGCTGACTTTATAAAGTAATACCGGAATTACAAATAACGAGATCGGAATTAAGCAGAAGCCAATATGTTGAAACCATTTAGGAATGGTCCAGCCTCGATGATGAATGACAGCCAGTAAACAGCCTGAAGCCAAGGCATCGCCAACGGCTTGAAATTCTCTAGTCATGGCTGAAGCATTTGCTTCTAGTCCAAACCACATTCCGGCACGGATGAGAGGGGCTATCACGACAAAAATAGCTGCACATAATAAGGCACGCTTTAAACCTAAGATGACTAAAGCAAGTGGCCACAGTAGGTAAAACTGTTCTTCTACAGCAAGCGACCAGGTGTGATTCAATGCCCATGCCCGTTCATGATGGTAATTCATAGTGTAGGTAGAGGCGTGGAAAATATCACCTCTAAATAGCTCAATAAAACCAAAATAATTGGCAATGACAATACAGATAATATAAAAATAAAATGCCGGAAAGATACGAAAACAGCGGCGTAAATAAAAGTTTTTGATACTAATTGAGTTGTATTGTTTCAACTCTTCTAATAATAAAAATGTAATCAAAAAACCTGAGATAACAAAAAAAATCTTTACTCCAAAGTTACCTAGGTTATGCAAAGGCATTAGCCAAGAGGGCGCATTGACGGTGCCTGCAATATGGCCAATGAGGACAAGAATAATTGATGCTGCGCGAAGACCATCTAATGAGTGTAATCGTTGCTGGTTATTCATTATGATGCCCTCTTATAGTTTGATACGAAATGAGATAATGCAACGGTGAAGGCAAGTAAAATATACAGCGGCCAAGTGAAACCCTGAGTAAGAAAAGTGCCGGCAACACAAAAGCCAATAATGCCAGACAGTATGCCTTCTGCAATGGTGGTAATAATTGCTGGGTAACCATTTGAATGCTGACTTACTTTGTTCAGAGTATTTTTTGCACAACGTATGACTGCAAAAATCATCGATAGAAAGATGATCAGTCCTAAAAATCCTGTTTCTCCGAGCACGCCAAACCAAGTACTGTGAACCGCATGGTTCATTCCATCCCAAAAGTCACTGTAAAAAAAGTAGTTGTAATAAAAATTGTCGATGCCAACACCGCTTAACGGGTTGTCTAGAGCCATATCAAATGCTGCATCCCAAGCATGCAGTCTACCCATAGCAGATTCATCAATGCCTGCTTCATGAGCGCCACCAGATTCACGACCACTAATTCCTGCAACAACATATAAAATAGGCAGAAGTACAGCACCGCAACTAATTAATAATGTTTTAGATTTAACTCGGCGCCATGCAAATGATGCACTGACAGCAAGGATGCCTAATAAACCGCCACGACTTTGGGTAGCAACGATTGCCAGAATTAATACAACAGCAGCGATGAGCCCTAATAAACGGTCTCGTTTAGAAATACCTTTTGACAGCATGAGGGCTAAAGAAAACGAATAGGGGAATAACAGCACTAAAGATAAATCATTGGGGTCGCCCAACACTGAGCCTAGATCACGGCCAATAGTGACCCGAGTTCCTTCGACTAAACTAATGCCATTAACCTTATTATAAAGTGCGACTAAGCCGACTGATAAGCCAGATAAGGTGATGAGTCTGAGTGATAGGGAAAAGTCTTTTTCGGCTTGTGCTAACCAGGCTATAGCAAAGGTCATCACCGTTATTTTCCAATAAATACTACTAAAATATGTGATGGCGATTGGTTTGTTACTGGCTAAGATAATACTTAAGATTACTATTAGAAAAAATAGGCTGGCACGAGTGAGCTCAGGGCTCCAATAAGGGCGTACTTTTTGTGTCAACCCTACATGCCAAATTAATGCCCCTAGTGATGCCAGTGATAATAATAAAGGGATGCGTAATGTATACAGTTGCGGGAAGACTTCATGGAGTCGAAAGAAAGAGAATAAAACAAATAACAACACCATCAAAAAGGGCTGTTTTAACACAAAAATAACCAGTAACGGCAGCATGCCCATCGCAATGATGACTGCTGGATGAGGAATGACGACCCAAGTGATGGCCAGCGGCAAGCAGGCAGTCAGTACGATAAGTGACTGCGCCAATCGACTGTGTTGCTGAAGTGACATTATTGCACCCTCATAGATACAGGTACTAAGTTAAATCGGATGGCAATTAAGCTTAATAGACCCGTGCTGATTAACATGCTAATAATTTGCATGAACAAGCTAGAAGACAATCCACTGATAATGACTAAAGCCAAGCTGACACTGGTAAGTAGGAATAAAGGGCCTTTAGGATAATCTAACGGTAGGAAATGCTGACTGATAATGAAAAACAGAATCAACCGAGTGAGCTGAGCGGTGATCAGCCCATAGATGATGCCCCATACTTCATATTGAGGTGTCCAATACAGCATTCCGGCAATACCAAGACATACAGCAAAGGCATTGATAGCCAATTGAGCACGTGTTGTTTTGCCTGTGAAACAACCAATATTGACTAAGTCAGCCATTTCTTTACAGGCCATGACAATGACCATGCCGACCACATATTGAGCTGAAATAGCATAATTGTCAGGCAATAAGGCATGGATTAATAACGGTGATGCCAAGCCAACCAATACTGAAATAATCAGTGTTAGCACCAAACCGATAGTGATAAAACGAGCTACTTTTTGTTGACCGTTCTGTTGATTCAAAACTATGAAACGTCGTGGTGTCCACCACATATTGTAGGGTTGCAGTAACAGAATGACAGCAAGAGAGAACTTCGCTGCAACCCCAAAGTGGGCGACATCGGTAAGCGTAGTGTAGTCAGCTAAGATCCAACGATCTAAGCCATTAAGACCAAAGGCGACAAGACCACTTGCCACTAGAGGCATACTGTAAATTAATGATTGTTTAAAGCTGGCTAGTTTAAGATCTAATTTAGTATCTTTAAGCTGTAGATAGACTAAGATGCTTGCGGTTAATACAGCTGCGATTAAACTCGCTTCCAGAATACTTGCTACACTGCCACCTAACCACAACATATAAGCCGTTAATAAGGCCTGTAATAATGCTCGGCCTGTGGTGATCAGGAAAAAGCTAATTACCCGATCATGCATGCGTAACCAGCCTAATGGAATGGCAATCGCACCCTCTAAGGATAGTAAAAATAAGGTAAGTCTTATTTCATAGACACTAGGGTTACCAGGCATATGAGTCGCTATAAACTCAGCAACAAACCAACTCACCACCGCTGATATAACGCCAATAATAAGTGCTAGAGAGAAAATTTCAGCAGCAATTTGTTTACGTTGCTCGAGATCGTTACATTCACCAGCAAAGCGAAATAAAGTGGCCTCTAAGCCCATTCCTACCAAAATGCTACCAATAACCGCTAAGCTGGTAATGACTTCTAACCGCCCGAATTCCTCTGCCGTTAAAAAGTAAGCCAATATAGGCAGCATGATCAGTGATACGCCTTTCATTAAGGCGATACTAAATCCATATAAGAGTGTGTTCTTGACCCCACCAGGTAGACGTTTCAACATAGACTTAACTCCAATTGTCTTGCTATTGATTAACTAATAGCAAAGGGTGAGCCAAGAGAGCTAAGTTGTTTGTTTTATTGGGGATAGCAGTGGTTTACAGTCTATTTGTTATGGCATGTTTTATGAAAATAAATAACTTTGCATTGCAGATTGCAACGGTAATAGTTAAATGTTTGCAAGTTGCTGATAATTTCTAATGAGTTGAGGAATGACTATGTCTGCAGAAAATCGAGAGATAATGGTTTGGCGTGCTTCTATTTTAAAAAAACGCTGTTTGATTTCAGCCATTTCTAGCCATTCAAAGAGTTGATGAGATAGTTGTCCTAATTGCAATGGTTCAACTAACCAACCGTTGTGGTTATGTGCAATCAAAGTGTTTAAAGCGCCTACATCAGATGCAATTACGGGGATGCTCCTAGCCATAGCTTCTAAGGCTGCCATTGGTAGGCCTTCATAACGAGAAGGCATGACTAGTAGACCAATATCTTGCCAAACGCTGGTCATATCATTTTGTTGGCCATGAAAAGTAACATTGTTAGGTGCTATGCGTTTCAGTTCATCTTCCATTGGTCCAGTTCCATAGAAATGAAACTGCTCATCTGGGAAGCAGCAGGCAAGACGAATGAAAATATCGGGTCCTTTTTCTATGCTGATTCGGCCGACAAAAGCAATTTGTTGACCTATGGATGAGGTGAGGTTGGTGGTGGAGACAAAGTTGTCGGCTACTTCAGATGATACGGGTAACCGGGCAGCAATTTCTGCACTGACTACATAGACTTTAGAGGCTAGGCTTGCACTATATCGATCTAATAAATCATAGAGTTGCAACTTACCTAATGATATTTCACCAGAGTGGTAAGTAGATACAACTGGAATAGAATTAATTTTAGCCATTAACCGACCCAAAATACCGGCTTTATAACCGTGAGTATGAATAAGAGCGGGTTGTTGTTTGCGAATTAACGACCATAGTGAAGACAGCTTACCGTTGAGATCAAAAGTGGGAATGTTCTTGTCACTCAATGAGTTTCTTAGAGGGTGATTACCGTAATTATTAAGAAACACAACTTGGATATTAAGCCGATGTTGATGCAAGCCTTCAGCTAACTGCAATACGTGGCTTTCTATGCCACCCGGGTGACGACTATCTAGCAATAACCATAATGTTTTATTAGACATAACGATACTCACTTAATCAGTTGCTTATAGTTAAGTCAGCAAGATTAATGCCTGTAGTTTTTTACTATCTATGGCCTTCTTAGTAGGGCGAGTAATGCATTTCGCAAAACAAAGCAGGCAGTAGCTGCAAATTGCGAAGCAAAGTGAATAAGTAATCTAGCTAAAGTCAATAAAAACAAGCGATTGATACTGGCATAGTGATTGCCATTACCTAAATATAATGATTCACATGAGGGTAATGTCATGGCAAATTATTTAGTGACTGGTGGCTGCGGTTTTATAGGGTCGCATCTGGTTGATAGTCTTATTCGTGAGGGACATACGGTTCGAGTTATTGATAACCTTTCTTCTGGACGTAAAGCTAATATTCAACAAGGTTGTGAGCTTGTGATCGGAAATGTTACTGACACTGAAATGGTGTCGCAGTGTATGGCTGGCATGGACGGTTGTTACCACTTAGCTTCGGTAGCTTCAATACAGCAATCGATTGATAATTGGCTGGAAACACATAATATTAATTTAACCGGTGCAATTAATGTTTTTAATGCTGCAAGACAAAACAAAATACCGGTTGTTTATGCTTCGTCTTCAGCTGTTTATGGCGATAATGCCGATATACCGCTGAAAGAGTCTGCTGAATACCGACCGTTAACGGCTATTGGCGCTGATAATCTAGCAACAGAGTTACATGCTCGTGTGGCAACATTAGTGCATGGTGTGCCGACAGTAGGGATTCGGTTCTTTAATGTGTATGGCCCTAGGCAGAATCCACTGTCCCCCTATTTTGGTGTAGTGGCTGCATTTTTTGAGCAATTATCAGCGGGTAAAACAATGACTATCTATGGTGATGGCGAGCAGACACGAGACTTTGTTTATATTGATGATGCTGTTAATGCACTGAAGTGTGCAATGACCAATATTAATGCTATTCCGATGGTATTTAATGTTTGTACTGGCAAAGCTATTTCAATAAATACGCTAGCATTAATGATGCAGTCATTGATGGGTAAGGCAGTCGTTGTAGAAAATAAAAAATCCCGTAAGGGCGATATTAGAGTGTCGATCGGTAACCCTGAAAGAAGCAAAAAAATATTGAATTTTTCGCCACAAATTACTTTGATGCAGGGACTAAGAAAGTTAATGGAATTTGATAGTGAAAAAGGTAAGGTAAAAAAACGACCCACTATGGAGTTAGTCAAGTAGCAACGTATTAATGCTTAATAGTCGTTAAGTATTAATTTTATGGTTTATCTGGCTTAAAAATTGCTGATTTTCTCACTAAGTATTTTTTTAGTGAGAATAAACAATGCAACTACTTGATAAGTTAAAAATTAGCCAAAAATTAATGCTGATAACGGCAATGATTGCCGTTATTTTATTAGTTATGGCTGGTGCTTATCACTATACGCAATCACTGATTCATCAAGTTGAGCTTACTGATGAATACTATTCTGAAATTAGTGAGCAAGTGCATTCGATTAATTTTAATTTATCTAATATTCGGCTTGCAGAAAAAGATTTCTTATTAACAAATGACTTGAGTCATATTAAAAACCATGATGCTTCTGTAAATGACTTACAAGAACAGTTTAATAAACTTGAATCATTTACTTCTTCTGATCTAGCTTATCTTGCATTGCTCGATAATGTTCACCACAGTTTAGATATTTATCAGAATGAATTTGATTATGTGGTTAGCCTTAAAAAAAGTAACGGCCTGGATCATAAAAGCGGTTTGTTAGGTGAGCTAAGAAAATCAGTGCATCAAGTTGAGAGGGTATTGATTCAGCAAGATAAAATTAAGTTAGCTCACTCGCTGTTAATGATGCGTCGCCATGAGAAAGACTTTATTGCCCGTAAATCAGATAAATACATTGCGCGTTTACAACAAGAACACCAAACTTTTATTCAATTATTAGCCCGGTCGGATATTTTAGATTCTGCACAACAACATATAGAGATTTTGACTGATGACTATGTCGAGAAGTTTTTGAATTTAGCTCAGGGTGAAAAGGAAGCGATAGCGCGTATTGAAGTGTTTAGAAAGGCTGTATTAGATATTGAACCACAGTTACTGGCGTTGATTAATACCACTGAGCTTCAACAAGCTAACGCATTAGTGGCACACAAAAAATCGATGATTCGCATCCAGTTATTTTATTATGCGATGTTGACCATCATGTCATTGTCCACCTTGTATCTCGTATTGTTATTGTCACGCAGCATTAATAGTTCAACCCAACAGGTGACGACGATGCTTAAAAATATTGCGACAGGCGATGGTGATTTATCGACCCGTTTATTTCTTACCAGCAAAGATGAAATGGCCGAGATTGCCCATTGGTTTAATCAGTTTATGGATAAGTTACAGGGCATGATGTTACAAGTGAGTACCTTAGCAAACTCATTAACAGAAGCATCAACAAAAGCACAATCTGCCAGAGACTATACGACAAACTCTATTCAAGTTCAGGTGCAGGAAATTGACAAAATAACGGGGTCGATTGATATGATGTCGACCTCCATCGAAGGGGTGGCGACCAGTGCTCAACATGCTTCGGACCATGCCAATACAGCGCTGGAAAAAGCACAGAAGGGTAATCAAGTTGTCGATGATGTCAGAAGCTCAATTCAGCAGCTTGCTCAACATGTAGAACAAGCAGGTAATACGATGCAAGGCTTGGATGAGCATAGTCGTAGTATTGGTTCTATCGTGGCTATGATTAACGAGATTGCTGATCAGACTAATTTATTGGCCTTAAATGCCGCTATTGAGGCGGCTCGTGCTGGTGAAGCTGGCCGTGGATTTGCTGTAGTAGCCGATGAAGTTCGCACTTTGGCTCATCGGACAACCATGTCTACCGAAGAGATAAAAAGTAAAATTGAGGATCTGCAAAAAAGCACGCAACAAGCGGCTAGTGTGATGAAGTTAGGGCAATCTCAAGCCAGTAAAAGTGTTGAGAAAGTTCAAGTCGCTGATAAATCCTTAACTGAAATTGCTGAGTCAGTTGCCGATATCGCCTCATTGAACTTAGCCATGGCAGCTTCAGCGCATGACCAAAGTCAAGCAGCGCATCAAGTGACCGAAAATATCCATCAAATCAATAAGGCTACCAATGAGCTGGCTGAATCAGCGAGGCAGACAATGTCGGACAGTGGTGATTTGTCTCAAACTGCAACAGTGTTACAGATGATGTCTGATCAGTTTGGTAAGACAGGTGTAACCAAAGAACAGAGCATTGAGGAAGATGAGTCGGTAGACCTTTTTTAAATGAACTGAGTTTGAATTGAGCATTTTAAGTCTAAGTCTGTTCTTATGTGTACCTCCCTGAATTTACCCTATCTGATTTATCCTATAAACTCTGATAGGGGATAGTTACTAAATTGTTAGGCAAAGCTTGCAAGGCGACTCACTTGGTTTATAGCGTATGAAGCATAATCAACCTTTATCTGGATATGAATACTTACGAACTCAAGATGCATTAAATGCACATGTGGTTGTGAGTGAAACTGACGTAAAAGGTAATATTACTTATGTTAATGATAATTTTTGTGCGATTACCGGTTATAGTCGAGAAGAAGTCTTAGGTCAAAACCACCGCATCTTAAAGTCCGGCCATCACTCTAGCGATTTTTATCAACAAATGTGGCAAACCATTGTTTCAGGGCAAACCTGGAGTGGTGAACTTTGTAATAGAAGGAAATCGGGTGATCTATATTGGGTTAAAGCGACGATAACACCTTTTATGGATGAAGAAGGTAAGCCCTATAAATATGTTTCATATCGTACCGATATCTCTGATATTAAATTACAAGAGCAAACACATTTAGAACTTCTTAACTCCATGGGGGAAGGTGTTTTTGGCCTTGATAGTGAGGGGTGTTGCACCTTTATCAATGAATCGGCACAAGTCATGTTAGGTTATGAACCTGACGCTTTGATAGGTGAAAAAATAGCTCAACTAGTGCATCGGCAATATGAAGACGGCACTGTCATTACCGAAGCAGACTGTCCTATTTTACAGACCCTGACCGATGAATATCCAAAATGTTGTGAAGGTTGGTTTATCCATAAAATGGGCAAAGGACTGGCTGTTAGCTTAACGATTACACCGCGCTATAAAATAAATGATTTTATTGGTGTCTTGGTTAGTTTTCACGATATATCAACACGTAAACAGGCTGAGTCAAAGCTTAAAATTAGTGATGAGCGGTTTCGTCGCTCTCAAATTGCAGCCGATATTGGTACTTGGGATTGGAATATTGAAACGGGTGAATTGTTTTGGTCGGAGCGAATTGCGCCTTTATTTGGTTATGACGATGGCGCGATAGATACGAGTTATGAAAATTTTATATCGGTGTTGCATCCCGACGATAAACAAGCTGTTTTAGATGCTATAGACGCAAGTATTAATCGCAATGAGCCTTATGAAATAGAGCACCGTGTAATTTGGCCTGATGGCAGTGTTCATTGGCTATTGGAGCGTGGAGCGGTAACACGAGATAGTTCGGGTAAAGCAATCAAAATGTTGGGTACGGTAATGAATATACATCACCGTAAACTGGACCAATTGAAATTAAAAGATAGTGAAGAAAGGCTCAGTATTGCCATTGAAGGTGCTGGTGACGGTGTTTGGGACTGGAATATGACAACAAATCATGTTCAGTTTTCTGCACTTTATTGTCAAATGTTGGGCTTCGAGGCTACCGAGTTAACACCAACATTGAATACGTGGATGCAAAGCGTTCATCCTGATGACTGGCCGCGAGTACAAAGTATTTTACAAAATTACTTGGCGGGAAATTTACCTCGATACGAGATCGAGTTTAGACTCAAGTGTAAAAACGGAAGTTGGAAGTGGGTACTTTCACGTGGCAAAATAGTTTCATATGATGTGGATAATAATCCGCTACGAATGATTGGTATTCATACTGACATCAATACACAGAAACAAATGGAATTGGAACTGGTTAAAGCTAAGCGAGAAGCTGAGGCAGCTAATCAAGCGAAATCTGACTTCTTATCGTCGATGAGTCATGAGTTACGGACCCCATTAAATTCGGTGTTAGGCTTTGCCCAGCTATTAGAAGAAGATATTAAATCACCGTTAAATGAAGATCAAAAAGATAGTCTTCAACACATTTTAGATAGTGGACAACACTTATTAGCTTTAATTAATGATGTATTGGAGCTGGCTAAAATAGAAACAGGCAATATTGAGGTGGTTGTTGAGCATGTGGCTTTTGCCGACATACTGAAAGAGTGTTTACCTTTATTACAAAGTTTAGCACTAGCTAATGAGGTGGAAATTGAAATTAGCGACTGTGATGGAATAACGTTTAACGCTGATTATATGAGGGTTAAGCAAGTACTATTAAATTTATGTAGTAATGCCGTTAAATATAATACTCGTGGCAAAAAAGTGATTATTAATTGTAGCGCGGGCACTGGTCAGTCCGCCCGAATTAGCATTACAGATATGGGCGCTGGTATTGTTCAAGAAAAACAAGGCCAGCTGTTTACTGCATTTAATCGCTTAGGTAAGGAAAACTCAGGGATTGAAGGCACTGGAGTAGGCTTAATCATCACTCAGAAACTGGTCCATGCTATGGGCGGTGATATCGGCTTTAACAGTGTGGAAGGTGCTGGTTCAACTTTTTGGTTTGAACTACCTATGATAGATGGAATGGAAAATCAGTTGTCGGACGAATTTTTATTAAATAATGATTTAACAAATGATGGTGCTGATGAGCAGGAGCAGCCAGTAAAACGCGTTCTATATGTAGAAGACAACCTGGCTAATATAAAGTTAATGCAAGCATTTATGTCTAGAGAGCCAACATTGCGATTGGAAGTGGTAGAATCAGCTGAAGAGGGCTTGAGCTACATTGCAGAGCAGCAGCCTGATATTATTCTTATGGATATTAATCTACCCGGTATAAATGGAGATGAGGCCGCACAGCAATTAAAAAATAACGACTTATATAAATCGATTCCTATCATTGCATTATCAGCAGTGGCGATGAAACACGATATAGAAAAATTTGAAGGCTTATTTGATGCCTATATTACAAAACCGGTGGACTTCGCACTTTTAATGGCAGAAGTCAGTAGGCAACTAGGTGAATAATGATGAACGACAATAAAGTCACATCTATGACAATTGAGCAGGAAATTCTTGCTGCAAATATTTTAATTGTAGATGACCAAGTCCCCAACGTAACACTACTTGAAAAGATGCTGAAGCATGCGGGCTATCAGAATGTGATTGGCATAACTGATTCTCGGCAAGCGGTGAGTATGTATCTGCAACATGAGGTTGATTTATTGTTGCTTGATATTCGTATGCCTCACATGGATGGTTTTGAGGTGATGGATAAATTACAAGAAGCTATCAGTGATGATTATTTGCCTATTTTGGTATTGACGGCCGAGCTAGCAGCAGAAACCAAAGCAAAAGCGTTATGTAATGGTGCCAAGGATTTTTTAACTAAACCCTTTGATCAGCTCGAAGTATTACAGCGTATCCATAATATTTTAGAAGTCCGTTTATTACATAAACAAGTCAAAAAACAAAATCAAGATCTCGAAGAAACGGTAAGAAAACGTACTCAAGAATTAGCGGATAGTCGCTTTGAAATTATTCAACGCCTAGGTCGTGCAGCTGAATACAAAGATAATGAAACTGGCAATCACATTGTGAGAATGAGTAAGTTTTCTCAAATGTTGGCGAAAGCCGCTGGTTTATCAGAAACAGAAACAGAGATGATTTTAAATGCTGCACCGATGCATGATATTGGCAAGATAGGCATACCTGACCGCGTTTTATTAAAGCCAGGCAAGTTAGATAAAGAAGAATGGGAGATCATGCAGTCACACGTAACCATTGGTGCTGATTTGTTGTCGGGTGGAGAGTCTGCGTTAATGATGATGGCGAGAAATATTGCTTTGTTACATCATGAAAAGTGGGATGGTAGTGGTTATCCAAATGGATTGGCAGGTGAAGAAATATCAATTGAAGGGCGTATATGTGCTTTATGTGATGTCTTTGATGCGCTTACCTCTGAACGGCCCTATAAAAAAGCATGGTCAATTGAGGATGCAATGGCGTTAATACATGAACAGAGTGGTAAGCATTTCGACCCGAATTTAGTTTCCTTATTTGCAGGAATTTTAGACGATGTTATTGCTTTCAGAAATAGACATTTAGACACGCTCGACGATTTGGATAATTAAATTATGACGAATATGGAATCATTGAGGATTTTGCTGGCTGAGGATAACAGCAGTGTCTTGGCATTATTAAAAAAGTTTTTACAGACAACGGGTCATAGAGTCGATGTGGCTGAAAATGGCCAAGAAGCCTACGAAAGCTATATTAAAAACCCACCTGATTTATTGTTAACTGATATCAATATGCCGGTGATGAATGGTTTAGAACTGATTGATAAAATCAGGCAACATCAAACAGATATTTGGGTGCCGATTATTATTTTAAGTGCCTTAGGTGATGAAAAAGATATCATCAATGGCTTAGAGTCAGGGGCGGATGATTACCTTAGTAAACCTATTAATTTGAGTATCTTACGAGCAAAAATTAAATCTATGCAACAAGTTATTTGTTTGCAAAAGGTAAATATTGAGACCAAGAAAGAACTGCGAAAAGCGAATCAAGATCTAGAGCAAGAACAAATTTTAGCTAAAAATTTGGCTGACAATATTTTAGATGCAAGTAATTTAGAGCATTCGCATGTTGATTACTGGCTCTGTCCTGCTAAACATTTTAGCGGTGATTTAATTGCTGCTGCCAAGACTGATGATGGCAAGCTTTATGTGATGGTTGCTGATTCAGCAGGGCATGGTTTGGCAGCTGCTTTACCAACACTTGCGGTAGCTAGAATATTCCATGCGATGAGTGAAAAAGGCTTCACTATTCCAAGCATTATTAGAGAAATGAATACGGCCACTAAAGATATTTTGCCAGCAGATCGGTTTGTTGCAACGGCATTATTTTCCATTGATTTTAAGCATAAAATGATTGAATGTTGGAATGGTGGCCTGCCTGCAGCATTAGTGGTCAGTCATACTGGTGAAATTATTCATGAATTTGAATCACGACATATGGCTATCAGCATTTTGCCAAAAGAGCAGTTTGATACGACGACTGAAATTTTTCAGTGGCAAGAAAACTGTGAGTTGATTGCCTATACTGATGGTGTCATCGAAGCTCAAAACCCTTCTGGGGAGCAATTTGGTGTAAGTTCACTTGTCTCCTTGATTCAATCGAGCTCTAGTGGTCAACGAGTAAGCTTAATTAAGGATAAAGTGCTTAGCCATTTAGCGTCAGAATTAGGAGAGGATGATATTTCTTTGATGGCAGTGAATTGTGATAGTGAAGTTGAGAATGAATAGTTAATATTGCAGGTTTGGGCCGGTACTAGAATGATTCAGTCGTATACCGAAAAGCACGAATATCATCTGACCAATAATCGATAGGAAATCCTGCCTTTAATTTTAATTGACGAACAAATTCGCTTGGTTGAGTTAACGATTGCCATACAGATGGTAGAAATGTAGCTTGATGTCGAGCGTCTTTAAGTATTAAGCCGTCAACCCCCGTTTGTAGCTGTGCGATGAGTTCTGATTCTGAGTGTATAGGCAGAGGTTCTGGCTCACTTAGAATAGAGATATGGATGGAGAGTTGCTCTATTTCATCATGGCTAACAGGTTGAAACCGTGGATCAGCAAACGCGGCAGCATAGCTATTTTCAGCAATATCTACTGCTAAGCTACGATATGCTTCAAGCACACCAATACAGCCTCTAAGTTGCTCATGGAGTTCTAGAGTGACAAATGTTGCTTGATAATTGACTAATTCTGTTGGCAATAAATCTAGTTCAACCGGGATAGGTTTAAACTGCTCTAAACCATAACTAATTGAGTCTTTGGCTAGTTGGATTAACTGTTGTCGATGTATGGCTGCTAGCATCAGTTTAAGCCTCAAATAAGTATGCACCATAGCCAACAACACTGTCTTTATTACCCGCAGTATCAGCTGAATTTCTTTGATCTAAAATACTCGCAGTTAATTGATAGTTTGTTGCGGCTAGCAATAAGCCATTGATCGCGGTATGGCCGCAAGCTTGATGACTATCAATAGAATTGTAATCCAGAGTAATAATGGATTGTGATGTCTGTGTATCGATCTGTTGTGCACTGTGATAATCGTGATAATGACTTAAATCTGAACTGATGACGATTAAGGTTTCATGATCCGTTGCAAATAAGTCGATGACGTCTGTAACTGATTCAGCTGAGGTTTCACCGGTAACGATTGGAATGATAGAAAAGTCAGTTAGAACAGATTGTAAAAAGGGCAGTTGCACTTCGATGCAATGTTCATTTTGATGCGCTTGATCGAGAATTTTACTATCGGTTGCCGATAGTAATAATTCTTGAGTTGTTTTGTCTATGGGGACTGTTCCTAGTGGTGTTTCAAATTCATCAGCTGAACTTAATGCCAAACCATGGAAATAATATCGGTGTGAAGGACCAATGATAACAACACGCTTTATAGTATTTCGATGTGCTTGAAGCGTTTGAAAGACAGTTGCAGCGATGGGACCTGAATAAATATAACCAGCATGAGGGGCAATGATGGCAATAGGCTGTTTATGAGTTGATAGTGAATTAGCGACTAACTGCTCTGTTATTAAGGCTGATAAAGCCTGAGTTTCTGCCGGGTAAAATAACCCCGCAACAGCGGGTGGGCGAATGCTGACCATTTCAGACCTCCAAGGAGTGGAGTAGAATAACACTAGTATCCGACGTGAAAATTTGGATTGCAAGAGGGAAGATCGCATGGTTGATTTTTCACAAGCAGTGGCAACTAAATATTGGCATTTACTTGACGATGGTCGAGTGCAATGTGACTTATGCCCTCGTTTTTGTAAGTTACATCAAGGTCAACGCGGTTTATGTTTTGTTAGGGCTAATAATGACAATGAATTAGTTTTAACAACGTGGGGCCGTTCTAGCGGCTTTGCTATTGATCCTATCGAAAAAAAACCACTTAACCACTTTTTACCCGGCACTGCAGTATTATCATTTGGTACAGCAGGTTGTAATTTGGCATGTAAATTCTGTCAAAACTGGGATATCAGTAAGTCTCGTGAAATGGATACCATATTGATCCACGCGAGTCCTGAATCAATTGCAACTAAAGCCAGCGAATTAAAGTGTCGAAGTGTGGCTTATACCTATAACGATCCTGTTATTTTTCATGAATATGCCATTGATGTCGCTCAAGCATGCACAGATTATGGCGTGAAGAATGTTGCGGTCACGGCTGGTTATGTTTGTGCGGAACCTCGAGCAGAGTTCTATCGTTATATGGATGCTGTTAATGTTGATTTAAAAGCCTTCAGCGAACGGTTTTATTATCAGTTGACCGGCTCACACTTACAAAATGTATTGGAAACAATTCAATATATCAAACACGAAACCAATGTCTGGCTAGAACTAACAACCTTATTGATTCCCGGTGAAAATGATTCAGATTCTGAGATAACGGCTATGTCGCAATGGATTGTTGAAAACCTTGGTGTCGATGTGCCTCTTCATTTCAGCGTGTTTCATCCCGATTGGAAAATGAAAGATAAGTGTAAAACCCCGACTAGGACAGTGTTAAATGCAAGACGCATTGCGATGGATCAAGGTCTTCACTATGTCTATGTCGGTAATATGCACGATAAAACTGCGGATAGCACTTGGTGTATACAATGCGGTGCTTTATTAATTGAACGTGATTGGTATCAGTTAGGCGATTGGCAGTTAACAAGTCAGGCTGGTTGTATAAATTGCGGTTATGTTTGTGCTGGAGTGTTTGAGGAAGCACCAGGTCAATGGGGGGCCAAAAGAGTAGCAGTAAGCTTGTAGTTTAATAATATAAAGATCTTGGTAAATAGTGAGGTTAGATTATTGTCTTGAAGTCGTGAGTTGTATTGAATGGATTTTTGATATGGGCTAATAAACGCATAAAACATTGAAAAATATCGTTATACTTGAAGTGGCAACAAGGGGTCGGTATATGAATGAACTAAATCAGCCTGCAACTATTTTGGTGATTGATGATGAAATAATTGTACGCCAGAGCATATGTTATCAGCTTGAAGACCTCGGTTTTATAGTGCTTGAGGCTAAAGATGGTGAACAAGGTATAGCCTTAATTAAGGAGATACATATTGATCTGGTGTTAACAGATCTGCGAATGCCTGGTATGAATGGTCTTGATGTCATCCAACAGAGTAAGTTAATACGCCCTAATCTATTGATTATTGTTATTTCCGGTGCTGGTCATATTGGTGATGCTGTTGAGGCGATGAGGTTGGGGGCTTATGACTATTTAGTTAAACCCGTCAAAAGTTTAGATGTGCTTAATCAAGTGATATTAAAAGCCCTAGAGAGAACTAAACAGCTTAAGAAAAAACAAAATGAAGCTTTGCACTTAGAACACAATGTCAGGGCTGAAACCCAAGAGCAGGAAAAAGAGTTTCTAGGTAGTGTTATTAATAGCCTTGCTGATCCGTTATTTGTTAAAGATGAACAACATCGCTGGATAGTTTTAAATGATGCTTTTTGTCAGATGATGGGTAAACAGCGCAGTGAGTTATTGGGTAAGTCTGATTATGATTTATTTTCTCAATCACAAGCCGATGCGTATTGGGCTCATGATGATAAAATTTTTAACTCTAGTGATGTTGATATCACTGAGGAAGAACTGAAGACTGAAGATGGTGTTCGTACCGTATTAACCAGCAAATTATCATTTATGAATCCGACGACAGATAGACATAATTTAGTCGGGACTATTCGTGATGTTACGGAGCAAAAAATAGCTGAACAAGCACTGCGCCGCACCCAGAAAATGGAAGCTATAGGCCAGCTCACCGGTGGCATTGCACATGATTTCAATAATATATTAGGTATTATTTTAGGCAATATTAGTTTATTGGCACCTTTAGTTACCAATAATTATCCAGCCAAAAAGCGAGTTGAAGCGATAGAAAAATCTGCATTGCGTGCAGCAGAATTAACCAAGCAATTATTAGGTTTTTCTCGAAAACAACCGGCCCAAGTTGTCACTACTGATATCAATCAGGTGATTGCTGAAATGGAAAACTTAGTAGCGCGCTCTGTCACCCCAGAAGTGACCATTGAGCATCATTTTTCACCAGATTTATGGTTGGCAGAACTAGACCCTGGAGATTTTGAAGATGCATTGATGAACCTTATTATTAATGCAAGGGATGCAATGGATGGCAGGGGACGAATTGTTATTGAAACAAACAATGTTAGCTTGGATGAGGGGGCTTGTGCCCAATCATCAGACCTTGCTCCTGGCGATTATGTGCAGCTATCGGTAACTGACTCGGGTGAAGGCATTGCTGCCGACTTAATAGATAAAATTTTTGAACCCTTTTATTCTACAAAACCAAGAGGTAAGGGCAGTGGCTTGGGTTTAGCCATGGTATTTGGTTTTGTGAAACGTTCCAAGGGCTACATTAATGTTTATTCAGAGAAAGGCATTGGAACTACTTTTAGGCTTTATTTACCTCAAGCAACTAGTTCGGGTCTGGCTACCAGTGATGATTATGTTGAGAAAAATAATGAACTACCCTTAGGAAATGAAACAATCTTAGTGGTCGATGATGAAATGGAGTTATTAGAAATAGCAAAAGAGTTTCTTAGCTCTTTAGGTTATAACATTTTGTCAGCCAGCAATGGTAAGCAAGCCATGTTTCATTTAACTGAACGCGATGATATTTCATTACTGTTCACTGATGTGGTTATGCCCGGCACGATGAGTGGTTATGAGTTAGCCGATTTAGCATTACATCGTTATCCAGAATTGAAGGTATTATTCACATCAGGTTATAGCGACAAAGCTATAACTAACAATAACTCAGATAAATTTGATAGCCAATTGCTGACAAAGCCATATACAAAACGAGAGTTAGCACAACGAGTTCGCACTATTTTAGGCGAATCATCTCGCAAGGAGACAGTTGCTAGCAATACGAAGCAACAGTCGGTGCAGCCATTACTGTTATGGTCTGATGAATTAAATGTCGGTATTGAACATATTGATGACGATCATAAGCTATTAGTTGATACTATTAATAATATGCTGATCGTAGACCGAGTTGATATGGATAACTGCTTGCAGCGTCTAACGCTGTTAACATCTACTCATTTTGAACGTGAAGAAAAGGTGATGGAGGAATGTGGTTATCCAGGTTTAACCAATCATCGCCAAGTACATCGTTTATTGATGCGACAATTAACAGAAAAGATTCAGCTGTTTAATAAAGGGATTTTAGATCACCCAGGTTTAATGTTATTTTTGAATGGTTGGTTAGTCGAACACACTAAAACGATGGATCGAGCCTATGTACCGTATTGTGACGGTGCTGAAAAAGTGCTTAAGAAAAGCTTAATTGAGTCAGTTTATAAAGCTAGCTAGGAGAGTAATTTGAGTCAACGTATTGTATATATGATCGATGATGAACCTGAATTTTTAGCTGTATTGACGGATGTTGTAGAAGTAACCGGCCACACTGTTCATGCTTTCAACAATGGCCATGATTTTTTTGACCAAGTAGACGCCTTTGAAAAAAACTCGTTACTGATACTTGATCTACAAATGCCGGAAATGGATGGCGTCGAGGTGATTCGTCGCTTATCAGTTATGTCCTCACCACCTAAACTTATTTTAATGAGTGGTCATGATAGTGGGATTTTACATTCGGTAGAAAAATTAGCACGGGCTCGTAGTTTAGATGTTATTTCATATGTTGAGAAACCGATTGATATTGAATTATTCAAACAACTGTTAACGGAAAATAAACCAAACAGTTGTGAGCCAAGTGATTTATTAACAACAATATTTGATAATAATGAAGATCATTTTGAAGAGCTACAGTCGGCTATTAATGATGACCAGCTGGTATTGCATTACCAACCTCAAATTGAGATTAATAGCGGCAAGCTAATAGGGGTTGAAGCGTTAGTCAGGTGGCAACATCCTGAGGCCGGCTTACTTTATCCTGATAAATTTGTCCCAGCAGCTGAAAAAAATGGGTTGATTTCTTCATTAACACAATGGGTTATAGATACTGCAGTAAAGCAGAAGCAACAATGGCAACAGCAAGGAATTAATATTCATGTTTCGGTAAATATTTCAGCCCATGATATAACCAGTTTAACGTTTCCTGAGCAGTTTGCTGAGCTACTAGCTGATAACTTATTAGATCCAACGATGCTTATCTTAGAAGTAACTGAAAGTGCTCTTATGGAAGAATTAATCACTTCACTAGATATCCTGACACGATTAAGACTAAAGGGGGTGGGCTTATCTATTGATGATTTTGGTACTGGCTACTCTTCCTTATCACAATTACACCGTATTCCGTTTACAGAATTGAAAATTGATCGTAGCTTTGTTTCTAAAATGACGGTGGATGAAGAAGCCAAGGCCATCGTTAAAACATGCATTTTGTTAGGTCACGAACTAAAACTACAAGTGGTGGCCGAGGGAGTGGAAACAGAAGAACAGTTAATATTATTGAATACGTTGGGCTGTGACATTGCTCAAGGCTACTTTATCGGTAGACCTGGAGAGGCGAAAGGCATCAGCGATTTTAAATAATATACATCCAGCAGTAGATAAAATTTAATACTGTGTTATTTAACTATTTTTGATATAAAAATAGTCAAGAAATTAGCGAAAGTCTTAAGCAGATAAAGCAAGGAGATAATACGTTTTAGTCTGCTAAAGGATCAAAATTATATTGCTGATATGAAGAGTCGATGCCATCAATTAATGGGTTATTTAAGCGAAATATTCGCCGGTTTTTAATATTGGCAAATTCAATGCTAGTTCGATATTTTTCTTCCCATAATTGAATTAGTGAACCATCATTATATGCAATAAGTATCCCTTCGGTAATACGTTTGACAGCCTTCTTATTCGCTTTATTGGTAAAGAAAAAGCGAGGTAATGGATACTGAACTACTATTGAATCATCGACTACTAGATTTTCAATATGTTTATGCGCTTCCCATTCATCAAGCACCTCATTGATTCCACGTAAAAATAAATGAGCTCGATCTCTGGCTACCATTTTAAACATCGGATCATAGTAACCAGATAATGTGAGTTTAAAGCCTTGTTGAGCTAATATCTCTGCATCCAGCCAACCTACGCCTTGCAAAATAGTCAGTTGTTTTAACTGCTCTAGTGTTTTAGTTTCTTTCAGTAGTGGTCTGTTCTTTTTAGATGTAAAAGCTACTCGGTAGCCAACGACACCGCGATCAACAGGAAAAGAAACATAGGCCAATGATTCGATAAGCTCTGGTGTTATAGATGACTTAAAGAAAAAATTTTCATATGTACCGCTGAGAGCTTCGACGATTACACGCTTTTCATTTGAGCCCGGCTTAGTTGGATTCAACTGAAATGTACCGTACTTTTTTTCAGTTTTCTGCAGCGCTAATTCTAATAATCGTCGGTCATATTCATAGCGAGTATCACTTGGACTTTCTTTCTCTCGATAAGTAAAAACAGTGTCAGAGAAAGCCGTTTCAAAGAAAATAAGGCATAAGAGGGAAAAAGCTATTTTCAGGGTCATTTTGATTTTACCCCGCAATAATTAATGTCTAAAAAGAATAAAATTGATAACTAGAACCTATTCTACTCTTTATTTATAGGCATATGAATATAGGTGTTTGGTGTTTATTCAAAAGATACATGGTTTAAAAACAAAAGCTTGGTTAATTAAAAAGGGTGTAATATTAACTTTAGGCTGTGCTCAACAACATGTATACAGCGCTGTGAAGTTTCATAATTATGTTCTAGTCATTTTAGGTGCTTAGATAATAATGAGTCAGAAGCGAATAGCCGTTAAATTAGCAAAGACCAGTGTAGCCATTGCATTTATTGTCGGCCTGTTATTGAGTTCACTACAGGTCTATAACGATTATTTACAAGAGGAAAAATCTCTTAATCAAGTTATCAATAGAATACTGCACGTGGCTGAACGATCTGCAACAGCATCGGTGCATACGCTGAGTGAAGAGTTAGCAACGGAAGTGATTACTGGTTTATTTGAGTATAACTTTATTGATGAAGCACAAATTATTGATGATTTGGGCATTATATTGGCTGATAAAAAAAAGCTAGAATCAACACCAAGTCAAACTCAGTGGCTAACAGACTATATATCGGGTCAATATCAACAATACTCTATAAATCTTTATCCTCCCAGTGTAAAGCTAGATTCGCCTGGACAATTAATTATTGTTGTAAATGTAGATGCTGCTTTGGCATCTTTCTATAGCCGTTCGTTAGCGGTTGTAGTTAGTGGTATTGTTAGAAATATCATTTTGGTATTACTGTTATTTTTGGCATTTCATTATGTTATCACCAGACCTTTAATAAAGTTAGCACGTGAGTTTAAGCGTATATCGTCGGAGGACGAAACCATACAATTATCTATTCCAGTTAATCATGCGGATGATGAGTTTAATTTGGTGATACGAGCAGCGAATGAATTACTGGCAGAAAATCTTCACCATATGCGTGAACTGAGCGAGCAAAATAAAGCATTAACTAAATCAGAAGCTCACTTAAGTACCTTAGTAAGAACAATTCCTGATCTTATTTGGTTGAAAGATCCAAATGGTATTTATATTTCTTGTAATTATCAATTTGAACGATTTTTTGGAGAAAAAGAGAGTGATATTGTTGGCAAAACAGATTATGACTTTGTTGATAAAGATTTAGCCGATTCCTTCCGAGAAAAAGATCTGGCTGCAGTGGTAGCAAAACAATCTACATCGAATGAAGAAGAAGTTGTCTTTGCTGATGGCGGACACACTGTTTTCCTGCTTACGGTTAAAACACCGATGCGTGATATAAATGGTCAACTGATAGGTATTCTGGGTATTGCACGAGATATTACTGAGCGCAAACAGGCCGAACTAGAACTTGGTCAAGTAAAGAGCTATCTGGCTAATATTATTGATTCTATGCCATCTATTATTATTGGTGTGGATAAAGATAAGATAGTTACGCAGTGGAATGTAGGGGCAGAGAAAGCTAGTAAATTAAGCCAAAAAAATGCTATCGGACGAGCAGTAGTTGATGTTTTTCCTAGATTAGAAGCTGAGGTTTCACGTATACAAACAGCAATTGAATCACGCCAGGAGCAAAGTATTAAAAAATCTGGTTACCTTAAGGATGGGGTCATTACTTATGAAAATATCACTATTTATCCCCTTATTGCCAATAGTGTTGAAGGTGCAGTTATTCGTATCGATGATGCTACAGAACAAGTTCGGTTAGAAGAAATGATGATTCAATCTGAGAAAATGCTTTCTATAGGCGGACTTGCTGCTGGAATGGCGCACGAAATAAACAATCCCTTAGCTGGGATGATGCAAACCTCAAATGTATTGATTAATCGCTTAAGCAATAAAGATGTTCAAGCAAACTTGATTGCTGCAGAATCAGTGGGGACTAATATTGGTGCCATTTATGGTTACATGGAAAAACGAGGCGTTTTCCGTATGTTGAAGGCGATTAATGATTCTGGTGACCGCGTCGCAACGATTGTAAATAATATGCTTGATTTTGCTCGTAAAAGTGAAGACGTTTATTCTTCTCATAGTATTAATGAATTACTAGACAACTCGATAGCGCTTTCATCTGCCGACTATGATTTGAAAAAACAATATGACTTTAGGGCCATCTCTATCATCAAAAATTATGACGAGAATGTACCATTAGTGGCTTGCGATAGTATAAAAATTCAACAAGTTTTTTTAAACATCTTCCGGAATGGTGCTCAGGCAATGCAAGACGGCGACTGTGATCATCCAGAATTTAAACTACATACTTTTTATGATACAGCTCACGAAAATGTATGTATTGAAATTAAAGATAATGGGCCAGGTATTAACGATGAAATTCGAAAACGAATATTTGAGCCTTTTTTTACTACCAAACCGATAGGGATAGGTACTGGACTGGGATTAAGTGTTTCATATTTTATTATTACTGAAAATCATAATGGTGAAATGACTGTTGAATCAGAACTCGGAATAGGAACTCAGTTTCTTATTTCTTTACCTGTAGAGGCTTCTAGAACTGAATTTTAATTGCAGTGTGTTTATTCCCATAGCCGCTGATTGGGGTTTATTTATGCTAGTTACTATTGCATTAGAATAGCTGAGATGTTGTAGGGAATAATACTGTGAGGAGGGGGATGTCGCTAAACAAAAAAGCAGTTATCGAATGAACGATAACTGCTTGAATGATATGGTGCGCCCGGCACGATTCGAACGTGCGACCGCCTGGTTCGTAGCCAGGTACTCTATCCAGCTGAGCTACGGGCGCTGAAACTTATTTTGAACATTAGCTTTTTTGATATAAAAATAATTAATCAAGTATCGATCAACTATTGCTTTGCCATTAATGTTTAATGGTGCGCCCGGCACGATTCGAACGTGCGACCGCCTGGTTCGTAGCCAGGTACTCTATCCAGCTGAGCTACGGGCGCTTATATCAATTAATTACAACTTAAAAATAGATGCAAAAAAAACTATGGCGGAGAGCGAGGGATTCGAACCCTCGATAGGGATTAACCTATACGCCCTTAGCAGGGGCGCGCCTTCAGCCACTCGGCCAGCTCTCCGTTTCAAGCTGGCCATTATATCAGGAATAAATTAATTATCTAGTGATAATTAACAATTTATCCTGCATTTGACTGATCTTTTTCTGCTTGGATGCGATCGTAGATTTCTTCACGGTGCACGGATATCTCTTTTGGTGCATCAACGCCAATTCTGACATGATTACCTTTAACGCCTAAAACATTTACTACAACATCATCACCAATAATTAGTGATTCGCCAACACGTCGTGTAAGTATTAACATGATTTTCTCCTAAACTCGTATTCTGGTTCTTTGTTGACGCGAGGGAAAAGAGAAATAAGACTCCTTTCTGGTTAAATAAGGCCTCGTGCCTAAGACACTTCCTGTATATTTTTTGTATCCATTCTAGATGGTGAAATATAAATTTCAAAACAGATGGGAAAATCCCATTTATGATGAATATTCTAACAGGAAAATTTCCTATTATCGAACTGACATTGGTAAGTTAAACTAGCTCTGCTCAAGATTGAATGCTTTATGAAGCGATCTAACGCCTAGCTCTAGGTATTTCTCATCCACTACCACAGATATTTTTATCTCAGATGTTGAGATCATACTGATATTAATGCTGTCATTGGCTAAGGTTTGAAACATAGTATTTGCAATTCCGGCATGTGAACGCATGCCAACGCCTACAAGAGAAATTTTTGCAATTTTGTCGTCACCAGTGACTTCTCTGGCACCTAATTCATTGGCTGTATTTTCTAAGATAGCCAATGCTGTGTCGTAGTCATTGCGGTGTACAGTGAAAGTGAAATCAGTGGTAGAGTCTTGTCCGGTATTTTGAATGATCATATCTACTTCGATATTTTCAGCTGCTACTGGACCAAGAATTTGCGATGCTATACCGGGATGATCTGGTACACCTAAAACAGTCAATTTTGCTTCATCGCGATTAAATGCGATGCCAGAGATAAGTGCTTGTTCCATTTTTGAATCCTCTGCTGTAATAAGTGTGCCGCCGCCTTTGGTAAACGATGACAGTACTCGTAAAGGCACATTATATTTGCTTGCAAACTCGACACTGCGAATCTGTAAAATCTTGGCGCCTAAGCTGGCCATTTCTAACATTTCTTCAAATGTAATTTGTTCTAGTCGGCGCGCTTCAGGGACAACACGTGGATCGGTGGTATATACACCATCTACATCAGTATAAATTTGGCATTCTTGTGCTTTGAGTGCAGCAGCAAGTGCAACAGCTGTAGTATCTGAACCACCTCGACCTAATGTTGTGATATTGCCATTTTCATCACAGCCTTGAAAACCTGCAACGACCACGATTTTCCCTTTAGCAAGGTCACCATGAATTTTGTTAGCATCAATTTCCATGATGCGCGCTTTATTATGGGTGGTGTCAGTTAAAATTCTAACTTGGCTACCAGTATAAGATGTTGCTTGAATACCAAGTTGTTCTAAGGCCATTGAAAGCAGGGCAATAGTGACTTGTTCGCCAGTTGATAACAATACATCTAGTTCGCGACCACGGGGGCGGTCATTGATTTCGTTAGCAAGACCAACTAAGCGATTCGTTTCACCACTCATTGCTGAAACAACAACAACTAGATCATGACCGTTTTGTTGATGCTCGACTAATTGTTTGGCAACTTCTTGAATGCGTTCTACAGTACCAACGGAGGTACCACCGTATTTTTGTACAATTAAAGCCATTTTACTTTTCCAACTGTGAGCTTACCCAGTCAGTGACTGAATCTAATGCTGCTGATAAATTTTCAGGCTGATTACCGCCACCTTGTGCCATATCGGGGCGACCACCACCTTTACCACCAACCTGTGCAGCAACATGAGCTACCAGATCGCCTGCGCGAATTTTGTTAGTAGCATCTTTGGTTACGCCTGCTATGAGAGTTATTTTGTCGCCATCAATAGCGGATAAAATAATTACTGCAGTACCGAGTTTGTTTTTTAGTTGATCAACGGTATCGCGAAGACTTTTACCATCTGCGCCATCAAGTTGTGAAGCCAATACTTTGATACCAGAAACGTCACTAGCTGAGGAAGCTAAATCACTACCGGCGCTGCTCGCTAATTTACTTTTTAAAGTCTCGAGTTCTTTTTCAAGTTGACGTGTTCGTTGTACAAGTTGACTGGCCTTTTCTTCAATATTTTCAGGTTTTGCTTTGATTACTTTAGCAGTAGCAAGTAATCGTGAAGCCTGAGAATCGAGAAAATCAAGAGCAGACTCTCCTGTTACAGCCTCGATACGACGAACCCCTGAAGCAATACCTGTTTCTGAAGTTATTTTTAATAAACCAATATCACCAGTGCGGTTGGCATGAGTTCCACCACATAACTCGGTGGAGAAGTCGCCCATGCGTAACACACGTACTTGTTCGTCATATTTTTCACCAAATAAAGCCATGGCACCGCTTTGTTTGGCCTCATCGAGCTCCATCAGCTTGGTTTCAACTTGGTGATTTGAACGAATCTGTTGATTCACTAACCGTTCGATTTCTTTTAATTGCTGGCCATTAACGGGCTCGAAATGTGAAAAGTCAAAACGTAAGCGTTGTGCATTTACCAGTGAACCTTTTTGGCCGACATGGTCACCTAAAATATGTTGCAAAGCAGCATGCAATAAATGCGTTGCGGAGTGATTCAATGCTGTTGCTTGGCGATTACTGTCATCAATATGAGCGGTAACCGTATCGCCCACTTTAAACTGGCCATTCTGACAGTTGCCAATGTGGGTAAAGGCTTTACCTTGTTTGTGAGTATCGGTGACATTAAAGCTAGCAGTCGCTGTAGAAATTTGGCCGATATCACCAGCTTGACCACCAGATTCTGCGTAAAAGGCAGATTTATCTAGAACGATGATGCCTTGCTGGTCTGCTGTTAATTGTTCAACAGCTTCACCATCAACTAATATATTGCTGATGATGGCTTGATTTTGATGGGTGTCATAACCACAAAATGTTGTTTGTGTATCGATAGTGATTGTTTCTGATAAACCACCAGAAAATTGGCTAGCAGAGCGGGCACGAGTGCGTTGCGCTTCCATAGCGCGTTCAAAACCAGCGATATCAATAGTTAAGTTTCTTTCACGAGCAATATCGGCGGTAAGATCAATAGGGAAGCCATAAGTGTCATACAGTAAAAATACTGTCTCGCCAGGAATCTCTTTATCAGCTATTTCACTAATTGCATGATCAAGAATTTTTAAACCATTATCTAAAGTATCAGCAAAGCGAACTTCTTCTTGTTTTAAAGCGCGTTCAACAATGGCTTGTGCTTTTGGTAACTCAGGGAATGCTTCACCCATTTCAGCAACCAGTGGCGCCACTAATTTGTGGAAAAACTCATCTTTCAGTCCTAGCTTATGACCATGACGAATCGCTCTACGAATAATACGTCGTAATACATAACCACGACCTTCATTCGATGGCTGAACACCATCGGTGATCATAAAGGCACATGAGCGAATATGATCGGCAATGACGCGTAATGAGGTATGTGATGGATCTTTGGTACCAGATAAGACTTGAATCGAACCAATTAAACGTTGGAATAAATCTATATCATAGTTGTTATGTACATCTTGTAATACCGCGGCTAAACGTTCTAGGCCCATGCCAGTGTCAACTGATGGTTTTGGTAACGGTGTTAATGTGCCTTTATTATCCCGGTTGAACTGCATGAACACTAAGTTCCAGATTTCGATGTAACGATCGCCATCTTCTTCTGGTGTACCTGGTGGACCACCGGCAACATCTTCACCATGGTCATAGAAAATTTCTGAACATGGTCCACAAGGGCCAGTATCACCCATAGACCAGAAGTTATCTTTTGCGCCAATTCGGGATAAACGGGCAGGGTCAACACCCATTTCGTTTAGCCAAATATCCGCGGCTTCATCATCTTCTTCAAAAACAGTGATCCACAGCTTTTCAGGAGGTAAGGCAAGGGTATCTGTTAAAAATTCCCAAGCATATTGAATAGCTTCACGCTTGAAGTAGTCGCCAAAACTAAAGTTACCTAACATTTCGAAAAATGTATGGTGACGAGCGGTATAACCGACATTTTCTAAGTCATTATGTTTACCACCGGCACGGACACATCGCTGTGAGCTTACGGCCTTAGTATATTTTCGCTGCTCTTGACCTAGAAACAGTTCCTTAAATTGAACCATTCCTGCATTGGTAAATAGCAAAGTTGGATCATTAGCTGGAACTAATGGACTGCTGGCTACAACTTGATGACCTTTTTGTTGGAAAAAGTCTAAGAACAGTTGTCGAATATCGGCGCTAGTTTTCATCGTGTTTAGTATTAAAACTTTCAGTTATTTGTTCATGAGTAAAACCTCGATACTCCATAAATCGTTGTTGCTTGGCACGATCTTGTGGGGTAGCAGGGCTTTGCTCGCCAAAACGTTTGCAACGAGCCGCAATGGCAAGTTCAAACCAGTTAATTTTTGCTTCATGAAGTGCATCATTAATAACATCTGCAGACACACCTCTTTCCTTTAATTCTAACGTAATCTTTCTATATCCAAAGCCACGTTGTGAACGGTAACGTAAGTAATTTTCAGTAAAACGTTCATCACTTTGTAAATTGGCTTCAGTTAAGGCCGAAATAGCTATTTCAATTTCGTCAGTGTCGAAATCTTTTCTTAATTTTTGTACTAATTCTTTAACACTATGCTCTCGTCGAGCGAGCAAGTTCATTGCTCGCTCGTTAAGAGAGTATTTGCTCAAGCTTTAACTGCTTCTTTTTTAACAGCTTCTTTTTTGTCTGCAGATTTTGCTGGTGAAGTTTGTGGTAACAGTGCGGCACGAATTTTTGCTTCGATTTCAGCTGCAATTTCAGTATTTTCTTTTAGGTAGTTACGAACATTATCTTTACCTTGACCAATACGAGTACCATCATAACTATACCAAGCACCTGATTTTTCAACGATATCTTGTTTTACACCAAGATCAATCAATTCGCCTTCACGGGAAATTCCTTGACCATAAAGAATATCGAATTCAACTTGTTTGAATGGTGGTGCAACTTTATTCTTAACTACTTTAACGCGGGTTTCATTGCCCTTAATTTCGTCACCTTTCTTGATTGCACCAATACGACGAATATCTAAACGAACAGAGGCGTAGAATTTAAGTGCGTTACCACCGGTTGTTGTTTCTGGGCTACCAAACATAACACCAATTTTCATCCGAATTTGGTTGATAAAAATCACCAACGTATTAGAACGTTTAATGTTGGCCGTTAGTTTACGTAACGCTTGTGACATCAGTCTCGCTTGTAAGCCCATGTGACTGTCACCCATGTCACCTTCGATTTCTGCTTTAGGTGTTAATGCGGCAACCGAGTCAATCACTACTACATCAACGGCACCAGAGCGAACTAACATATCGGTAATTTCTAATGCTTGTTCACCGGTGTCAGGTTGCGATACCAACAAGTCATCGATGTTAACGCCCAGTTTTTTAGCATAAAGAGGGTCCAAGGCATGCTCGGCATCAACAAAAGCAGCTGTACCGCCTGTTTTTTGCATCTCGGCGATGGCATGTAAAGTTAATGTCGTTTTACCTGATGATTCTGGACCATAGATTTCAACGACACGCCCACGTGGTAAACCACCTATGCCCAAAGCAACATCAAGACCGATAGAACCGGTCGACACAGCTTCAATATCACGTGAAGCAGCTGAATCACCTAAACGCATGACCGCGCCTTTACCAAATTGCTTTTCAATTTGACCGAGTGCCGCGCCTAACGCTTGCTTTTTATTGTCGTCCATTGTGTTAGCCCTTGAACATGGTGTTAAAAAGAGGTGATTATCCCATAGATCAGTACATCAGTCTCTAGCGTTTTTAATGATTCCTTTTAGTGCAGCAACCACAGCTTGATAACGGATTTGTTCTCGATCTCCTTTTAGCTGTAAACATACGGTTTGCGGTCTACTATTTTTGAGACACCAGGCCACCCAGACTGTACCCACCGGCTTTTCAATGCTGCCGCCATCTGGACCGGCAACTCCTGTAATAGCTACACTAATATCTGCTGGTGAATTAGTTAAGGCTCCAGATGCCATCTCAGCGGCTGATTGGTCACTTACTGCACCATAGTGCTCCAGCGTTCCTAAGGAAACACCCAGTAAGTCATGTTTAGATTGATTACTGTAAGTAACGAAACCACGCTCAAACCATGCAGAACTGCCAGTTAGATCTGTGCAACATTTAGCTAACCAGCCACCAGTACAAGATTCTGCAGTGGCTAATAGCCACTGTTTTCTTTTTAGATGGAGGGCAACTTGTTCAGTGAGTTCTAAAAGGTGAGTTTGGTACTCTGTATTGGTCATAAATTAATGATACCTATTCATCTAAAAGGTGCTGAATGAGCTTAAATCCTAGGGCATATTAGTACAATACTGCCATATTTTATTTTGATATGTTTTGTCGTATTGTTAGTGACTGCATAATTATTTAAAATCAATCATCGGTATAAGCTAAACTATGCCGATGGTAAAAAAAACGACTTCTAAACATACGCCGATGATGCAGCAATACATGCGTATCAAGGCTGAGCATCCTGACTATTTATTATTTTATCGCATGGGCGATTTTTATGAGATGTTCTTTGATGATGCTCAAAAAGCAGCTGAATTATTAGATATTACCTTAACTGCTCGAGGTAATAGCAATGGCGCACCCATTCCGATGGCTGGCATTCCTTATCATGCTGCAGATTCGTATTTAGCACGATTAATCAAGATCGGTGAGTCTGTCGCGATTTGTGAACAGATTGGTGATCCTGCGACCAGTAAAGGGCCGGTTGAGCGCCAAGTGGTACGAGTATTAACACCAGGAACCTTAACTGAAGAATCATTATTAGATAGTCGTAATGAAAACTTACTAAGTAGTGTCTATCATTTAAAAGGTCGTTATGGTTTAGCTTCTGCTGAATTAAGTAGCGGTCGTTTTATCGTTAGTGAACATGACTCGTTAGCAGAAGTATTATCTGAATTGGCACGATTACAGTCAGCTGAAATTTTGCTTGATGAAGGTGAATTAGATAACTTTACTGAGTTTGGCAAACAGATTAGAACGATGCCGCAATGGCATTTTGATGTTGATCTGGCTAAGCGACGTTTATGTGACCATTTTAATACGACAGATTTAAATGGTTTTGGCTGTGAAGGTTTGGACTTGGCAATAACTGCAGCAGGTTGCTTATTAAACTATGCTAAAGAAACACATAGGACATCGTTGCCACACCTACGTAAGTTAACGCTAGAGCAAGCTGATGACAGTATTCGGCTTGATCCTCAGTCGCGTCGTAACTTGGAACTTGAGCACAATATTTCCGGTGGCCGCGAGCATACTGTTTTAGCTGTATTAGATAAAACAGCAACGCCTATGGGCGGGCGGTTATTACGTCGTTGGTTATTAAGACCAATTCGAGATCGCCATGAATTAGGTCAACGTCAATCAGCTATCCGAAACTTGATAGAAAAACAGCAAGTTGAATCGTTGCAACAGATATTTCGTAAGTTGGGCGATATCGAAAGAACCTTGACTAGAATTGCTTTAAGAACAGCGCGGCCACGTGATTTTTCACAATTACGTAATACTTTGGCGGTATTGCCAGATTTACATCAATTATTAGCTACGTTTGATGATTCACGTTTACAAAAAATAGATAGAGAATTAGGCCAGTTTCCGGAGCTAGCACACCTTCTTCAATCAGCGATCATCGCTGAGCCACCGGTGTTGATCCGTGATGGTGGCGTGATTGCTCAAGGTTACAATGAAGAGCTTGATGAGTTACGTAATATTCATAGCACCGCCAATCAATTTTTAATTGATTTGGAACAACGTGAACGTGAACGTACTGGCATCTCTACACTGAAAGTAGGCTATAACCGAGTTCATGGTTATTACATCGAATTTAGTCGTGCTCATCATATCGAACTGCCAATCGAATACGTGCGTAGGCAAACGTTAAAAAATGCTGAACGTTTTATTACGCCTGAGCTTAAGCAGTTTGAAGAGCAGGTACTTTCGGCTAATGAACATGCCTTAGCATTGGAAAAGCGTTTGTATGAAGAACTGTTTGATAAATTAATGCCTGATTTACCGGCACTTGAATTATCGGCCAGTGCCTTAGCTGAATTAGATGTATTAACTAATCTTGCTGAACGCGCTGATAGCTTGGATTATGTTGCGCCAGAGCTGACCGAACATGATGGCATTCATATTGAAGCTGGTCGCCATCCGGTGGTTGAAGCGGCAATGGATAAACCGTTTTATCCGAATGACTTGCTGATGTCAGACCAGCAACGAATGTTAGTGGTAACCGGACCTAATATGGGCGGTAAGTCTACCTATATGCGACAAGTGGCATTGATAGTATTACTCGCTCATATTGGTAGTTTTGTTCCGGCAACAAAAGCGGTCATTGGTCCTGTAGATCAGATTTTCACTCGTATAGGTGCATCTGATGATCTGGCTTCAGGCCGTTCGACGTTTATGGTAGAAATGAACGAAGCGGCAAATATCTTAAATAATGCAACGCCTAACAGCGTGGTATTAATGGATGAAATTGGCCGGGGTACGAGTACTTTTGATGGTCTGGCTTTGGCTTGGGCCTGCGCGGAGAAATTAATTCGTGATATTGGTGCTTATACGTTGTTTGCCACTCATTATTTTGAATTAACCCAATTGGCCGACAATTATGAACGGGCTAAAAATGTTCATTTAGATGCGGTTGAGCATGGTGACAAAATTGTGTTTTTACATCAGGTGAAAGAGGGTGCTGCTAATCAGAGTTATGGCTTGCATGTTGCTCAATTAGCCGGTGTGCCAGACGATGTTATAACCACTGCTAAAGCTAAATTAAAGCAACTAGAAGCGATGCGACAGCAGTCGGTTGCGAAGACTGCTGAGCAACAAGCAGACTTATTTAAGCCGACCGTTTCTATATCACCTAGCGCGGTGGAAGCTGCTCTAAGTCAACTAGACCCTGATAACATGAGTCCGAAGCAGGCTTTAGAGCAACTCTATCAATTAACGAGCTTGTTAAAAACAACTCAACACTAATTGGTATATTTAGCGGGTTCTTTAAAGTTAATTAAGTTATTTGTTAATGGTGGCATTTGCACATGAAACCCTTGGGATTCAAGGTTTTTCATCACGGTATTAACGTCTTCACGCGCCAGAGGTCGGTCTGCTGATAGCTCTAGTTCCATAACAAATACAGGCTCAGTGCCCATTGAATCATAGAGAGATTGAGGGACTTGTGAGAAGTCATCTTTCTTCACTAAATAGAGATAAAGTTCGTCTTTTTTGCGGCTTTTGTAGATATAACTATTCATGGTTTATTCTGTAAATAGGGGACAGGGTATTTTAACATTGTGCTGCTGTAAATACGATAATCTAAGCTGTATGGAGCGGAGATTGTTTAAACACGTTGTTAAACTACATAGCTAACAGAATGTATCTTTATTAAAAATAGTTAGCTATGTAGCATTTAACGAGTTAGCCATTAATCAACATTGATGATCTCATAGCTGTGACTAATTTCAGCAGTCTTGCCCAGCATCAATGATGCGGAACAATACTTTTCTGTTGAAAGCGATACGGCACGTTTAACATGCGCTTCTTTTAAGTCTTTTCCGGTCACTGTGTAGTGCACATTTATTTTGGTAAAAACCTTAGGTATTTCATCACTACGTTCACTGTCAATTTCAACAACACAGTCATTAATATCTTGGCGTGATTTTTTTAACATGGTGATGACGTCAAATGAGGTACAGCCACCTAAGCCTAATAACAATAGTTCCATAGGACGCATACCGGTGCCATGACCACCTGCATCTTCAGGTCCGTCCATTACAATAGTGTGGCCTGTTCCTGACTCACCCAGAAACATCACATCCTCAACCCATTTCACCCGTGCTTTCATTATAAATTGAACCTAAATTTGAAAAATAATGCTAATTTTGCCATATTCAGACCTAGTCGGCAGATTTATAGTGCATAATCTACTAGATAAAGTAGACATTATTTAGGGAAATTGATGGATTATATAAAATATAAAGAGATAGAGCAGGGATTGGTAGATTTTTTTCATTGCTGCCACAGTAAGCTTTATCCAGCTAAAACAACCATCATTAGGCCTGGAGCACCGGCGGATACTTTGTATTATATTCGCGAGGGCTCGGTCACTATCAGTATGGAAAATGAAGAAGGTGAAGAGTTAATCATTGCTTACCTAAACCAAGGTGATTTTCTTGGTGAAATAGGCTTATTTACCGACGTCGGTGATCGCAGTGTCACCATCCGTACTCGTAGTGAATGTCGTACTGAAGAAATTACTTATGCTCAAATTCGGGCGTTAGCGAATACCAAATTAAAAGTCTGTTACCCAGTTTTAATACAAATCTTAGCCGAACAAATGGCCAAACGGGTATTGGCTTCTAACCGTAAAGCCAGTGACTTGGCATTTTTAGATGTAGCTGGACGAGTAGAGGCAGCCCTACAAGAACTGTCTATCCAACCCGATGCATTAAAGCATCCAGAAGGTATGCAGATTAAAGTCACCCGGCAAGAAATTAGTCGAATGGTTGGCTGTTCTCGTGAGATGGCCGGTCGAGTATTAAAATCGTTGCAAGATGCGGGTATTTTATGGGCACATGGCAAAACAATGATTGTCTATGATGAAGAGCATCGAGAAAATAATTAATTAAATAATGTGTCTAGTTGCGCGCCAGGATTTTCTGCGCGCATGAATGCTTCACCGACTAAGAAACCATTCACTTTATTGTCACGCATTAATTTAACGTCAGACGGGGTATGAATGCCACTTTCGGTGATCACGGTATGGCTATCTGGAATGCGTGCTAATAGCTCTAAAGTCGTCTCTAAACGGGTTTCAAACGTACTTAAGTTACGGTTGTTGATGCCGATTAACGGTAAGTTTAAGAATAATGCACGTTCAAGTTCAGCTAAGTCATGTACTTCAACTAATACATCCATACCCAATTGAATGGCTAGATCAGATAGTTCAATTAACTGTTCATCATTGAGTGCTGACACAATTAACAAAATGCAATCGGCAGCAATGGCTCTGGCTTCATAGACTTGGTAAGGATCAATAATAAAATCTTTACGAATGACCGGTAAAGCACAAGCTTCACGCGCTTCTTTTAAAAACACTTCGTGGCCTTGGAAAAAGTCTTTATCGGTTAATACTGATAAACAAGCTGCTCCATGCTGTTCATAGCTTTTTGCTATATCTGCCGGCACAAAGTTTTCACGCAACAAGCCTTTGCTAGGTGATGCTTTTTTAATTTCAGCAATGACAGCCGCTTTGCCGCTATTAATTTTAGCTTCAATAGCTTCAACAAAACCACGTACAGGATCAGCAATTTCAGCCAACTCATTCATTTGCTGAATAGTAACTGCTTTAGAACGTTCTTCTATTTCTTCAACTTTACGTTGGATGATTTTTTTAAGAATGTCAGGTGTATCAGTCATAATTTGCTCTTGTTTTTAGGCGTTAGTGGCAGTAACAAAGTCAGTAAGCTTTTGTTGGGCCTGTCCATTATCTATATTTTGTTGGGCGAGGCTGATACCGGCCGAGAGTGAATCCGTAATGTCCGCAGCATAAATAGCGGCGCCAGCGTTTAAACACACAATGTCACGGGCCGCGCCTTTAGTGCCGGCAAAGACGGACTCAATGATTGCTAAACTTTGTTTGGCATCAGCTACAGCGAGACCATCAATGTTGCTACGGGTTAGGCCAAAGTCTTCTGGCTGCACGGTATAAGTCGTGATCGTGCCATTATTTAATTCAGCGACATAGCTTTCACTACCGATACTGATTTCATCTAAGCCATCTTTAGCATGCACTACCAATACATGTTTACTGCCGAGTTCTTTGAGCACTTCAGCCATCGGTTCAACCCATTTTTGATCAAACACACCTAATACTTGGTGTTTGGCTCTAGCAGGGTTTGTTAATGGGCCGAGTAGGTTAAATATGGTACGTACCGCCATGTCACGACGTGGGCCGATGGCATGTTTCATTGCACCATGATGTTTTTGAGCAAACATAAAGCCAACACCAACTGTTTCGATGCATTTTTTTACTTGCTCAGCAGAAATGTCTAAATTGACACCAGCGGCTTCTAAAACATCAGCACTACCAGAACTACTGCTAATCGAACGATTACCATGCTTAGCGACAGTCGCACCAGCAGCAGCAACTACAAATGCACTGGCGGTTGAAACATTAAAGGTGCTAGCACCATCACCGCCAGTACCACAAGTATCAACAATATGATTGCCATTAATTTCAACTGGAGTGGCTAATTCACGCATGACTTTGGCGGCAGCGGCAATTTCTGCAACTGTTTCGCCTTTCATTTGTAAGCCAACTAAAAAACCACCAATTTGAGCGGGAGTAGCATCACCAGTCATGATTGTGGTCATTACTGCCTGCATATCATCACTACTAAGATCATTTCTTTGAATGACGGTTTTAATTGCTGTTTGCAAATCCATATCGAGTCTCGTGTCAGTTATCGATCAAGAAAGTTTTTTAATAACTCGTGACCTTGTTCAGTCAGAATTGATTCAGGGTGAAATTGCACGCCTTCAATAGGGAGGGTTTTATGTTGAATACCCATAATTTCATCAAGCTTGCCATCTTCGGTTTGAGTCCACGCGGTAATGTCGAAGCAACCTGGAATAGTATCTTTATTAATAACTAAAGAGTGGTAGCGGGTTGCTGTGACCGGATTGTTTAAACCACTAAATGTACTGGTGTTTTTATGGTGTACCGGTGATGTTTTGCCATGCATAATTTCACTGGCATGAACAATTTCACCACCAAAAGCTTGGCCAATAGCTTGATGGCCCAGACAGACGCCAAGAATTGGTTTTTTACCCGCAAAATGCTTAATAACTTCCAGTGAAATACCCGCTTCGTTGGGTGTACAGGGGCCGGGAGAAATCACAATTTTGTCAGGATTTAATGCTTCAATCTGTTTAATGGTAATTTTGTCGTTTCTATAGACGTGAACATCTGCACCTAATTCACCAAAGTATTGCACTAGGTTGTAGGTAAAAGAGTCGTAGTTGTCGATCATTAATAACATAGGTTGTCCAATGCTACGTGTCTAGCATATGTTTAGGTGTTTCTAAGCCAGCTTCAGCCATGGCTACAGCGCTAAATACAGCACGTGCTTTATTTAATGTTTCTTGCCATTCCATTTCAGGTACTGAGTCATAGACAATGCCTGCGCCCGCTTGAATATGTAGAGTCTTGTCTTTAATGACAGCGGTACGGATTGCAATCGCCGTATCCATATTACCTGACCATGATAAATAACCGACCGCGCCGGCATAGACACCGCGTTTTACCGGTTCAAGTTCATCGATAATTTCCATGGCACGAACTTTAGCTGCACCACTTACGGTTCCGGCAGGGAAGGTGGCACGTAAGGCATCAATTGCCGTCATGTTGGGCAATACCTTACCGGTTACGTTGGATACGATATGCATCACATGTGAATAACGTTCAATCACCATTTTATCAGTTAAATTGACCGTACCGATTTGGCAAACGCGTCCAGCATCGTTGCGGCCCAAATCAATCAGCATCAAATGTTCGGCTAATTCTTTAGGATCGGCTAATAAATCTTGTTCGAATTTTTTATCTTGCTCTTCATCGACACCGCGCGGGCGCGTACCGGCAATTGGTCTTACCGTGACTTCGTCATCTTCCATACGCACTAAAATTTCAGGCGATGAACCGACAATATGAAAATCTTCCAAGTTCAGATAATACATATAGGGTGAAGGATTAAGCGTGCGTAAGGCACGGTATAAGTCCATCGGTGATGCAGAAAAAGGTATTGATAAGCGTTGCGAGAGGACGACTTGCATAATGTCGCCATCAGTAATGTATTGTTTGGCTTTTTCTACCGCATCAATATAACCATCATGAGTAAAATCAGAAACAAAATCAGCTTCTGTAACTTGATTAGTGGTTGTTGATGAGTTGAATTTCGGCGTCGCGTCGCGCAATTGTTGGGTGAGTTGATCTAAGCGTTGTTCTGCTTGCTGGTAGGCATTGTCAGTGGCGGGATCAGCATGCACAATCAGAAACAGTCGGCCACTCAAATTATCAAATACCACTAATTCATCCGATACCATTAATAAGATATCAGGACAGTTTAGTGGATCTGGGTTTGGGCTTTCACCTAAGCGTGGTTCAACATAACGTACCGTGTCATAACCAAAATAACCGACTAGGCCACCATTAAACTTGGGCAAACCTGCGACTTCTGGAACGTTATAACGTTGCTTAAAGTCTTCTACCCAACTTAGTGGATCGCTGGCGTGGCATGTCTCAGTGACATCGCCTTGAAAGCGTACTTCAACATCGTGGCCATGAATACGAACAACCGTGTCACATGGCAGACCAATAATTGAATAACGCCCCCATTTCTCACCGCCATGCACTGATTCAAATAAATAAGAATAAGGTGCATCGGCCAGTTTTAAATAGGTGCTTAAAGGCGTATCTAAATCCGCAAGTACTTCTCGTGCAAGCGGTATACGGTTATAACCTTGCTGGGCAAGTTGTTCGAAATCTGCTTGTTTCATTTGACGGGTTCTAAAATAAGCCTTCTAACTCTGCAAATGAATCGATGACAACATCAGGGTTTGCAGTACGAATATCAACGCCATGATTATAACCATAACTCATGCAAACAATGTTGAAACCTGCAGCACGCGATGCTTTGACATCACTGATAGAATCACCAAGCATCAGTGCTTTTTCTGGAGAAATACCAAAAAAATCAGCACCATGCAGCAAAGGGGCAGGATCAGGTTTTTTTAATGGCAAAGTATCGCCACTGATCACAATTTCAAAATAATCAAAAATACCTAAGTCTTTTAAGATAGGTAGCGTGAATTGTTCATCTTTATTAGTGACACAACCGATACGGATGCCTTGGTCTTTCAACCACTGCAAACCTTGTTTAACGTTTGGATACAGTTGACTACGTTTACTGGCATTATCAGCATACAGAGCCATAAAAATAGGCGATGCTTTGGCAAATAAAGCATCACTTGGATGACCATCAAGTTGATTGATTAAAGCACGTTCAATTAAACGAGGTACGCCATTGCCTACCCAGTTTCTGACATTGTCTTCGCCACGAACAGGCATATCTAACGCCTTCATCGTTTCATCAACGCACCATGCCAAGTCCGGCACGCTATCAACTAGCGTGCCGTCAAGGTCAATCAATATCATTTCTGGTTTTTGTAATGCCATCTGTTTAGATATTGGCTTTTGCTAATTCTGCACGTAATGCTGCAATGATAGTGTCGTAGATATTAGCGTCATCAGCATTTTTTGCACCAAATACAGCTGAACCAGCAACAAAAGTGCGAGCACCGGCTTCTGCGATTTCACGGATATTTTTAACGTTAACACCGCCATCGATTTCTAAATCGATGTCATAACCACTAGCGTCAATCATTTTGCGAGCTTCTTGTAATTTATCCAATGTGTGAGGGATAAATGATTGGCCACCAAAACCAGGGTTAACAGACATTAATAAAATGCGGTCAACTTTATCTAATACATGCTCAGCTAATGACAATGGTGTAGCAGGGTTAAATACTAAGCCTGTTTTACAGCCTTCGTTTTGGATTAACTGTAGGCTACGGTCAATGTGATCAGATGCTTCCGGATGGAAAGTAATGAAGCTTGCGCCAGCTTTAGCAAAATCAGGAATAAGGCGATCAACGGGTTTAACCATTAAATGCACATCAATTTCATGTGTCACGCCGTGTTTACGTAATGCGTCACAAACTAGTGGACCAATAGTCAAGTTAGGCACGTAGTGGTTATCCATTACGTCAAAGTGAACAATATCAGCACCAGATGCTAAAACATTGTCAACTTCTTCACCTAAACGAGCAAAGTCAGCAGAAAGGATGGATGGAGCAATTTTAAATTCAGCCATGGTAGTTACTCTGTAAGTTAAATTAGTTTATCTTTGATCAAAGCGGCATACTTTACCGTATGTGATTGCTTTTTTCAGCTTTTGCTATTTATCAAGGCTGATTATACTGGAGCCTGACTCATTAAAAAGCACGATAAACAATGATTTCCCCCAAACCTATAAAAACAGTTTGTTTAATCACTTCTTTCTTATTGTTTTCTTCGTCTGCCGTCGTCGCAGCTGAGGGGGATGAGCTAGCAGGAATAGATGGTGAGACGGCCGTTGAAAGTAGGCCTACAGCAGCGAACCAACACACGATGATGCGAGAAAATAGTGATGTTGATGGTTATCAACCATTAACGATCGCGACTCAAGTTATCGAAGCCAGCTATTTAGAAGAAACAATCGGTGATAACTACGGCATTATTGTTTTCTTACACGATCGCGGAGACAAGTTTGAAAACCAAGTGACCACTCCGTTGCGACATAACTTACTAGATTATGGCTGGTCGACAATGAGCATCGCCCTTAATTACCCTTATGAACCAAATCTGTATTTATATGATGCCAAAGAAGTTGCAAGACAAGCTGCAGCAGATAAAACTGTAAATGCAGCTATTGAAGCCGAAAATGCGCCGGAAAAAGAAGCGGCTTGGGATGATGAGCCTGAAGAAGAAATTGAAGAGTTAGAAGAGCTTGAAGAAGAGGTACCTGAACCGGAAATAGAGGTTTTGCCTCCTATTGAAAATAGTGAACGCATAGAGGCTGTACTTGAGTTTATTGTAGAAAAAGAAGCCGATAAAATTATTTTTGTCGCTCATGGCGCCGGCGGCAACTTAGCGGTTGAATTATTAGAGACAATTCAAATACCGATTGATGCGTTGATTTTAGTCAATACCGCTGCATTAGAAACAGATGAAGTATGGGAAACGTTTGCCTTTCCTATTTTAGACATCTACGGCAGCAATGATGCTGCGGTGGTCGAAAAAGCAATTAAGCATCGTAAAAAAATAATGAAAATTTCTCAAAATTCAAATTATCAACTACGTGAAGTGATGGGTGCTAACCATGTATTTTATGGCATGACAGATCAATTAACTTTAGTTATTCGTAGTTGGTTAAATAAGCGGTTTATTGAGCAGGAAGAAGAGTAGGTTATGCGCTTGTATTACGGTGGTTTGGTTGTGCATCAGTCTCAGTCTGATGATGGTGTGATTGAAGTGGTTGATTTAGGCGATACCCGTTCTTTACACTTTGGTTCTCATCCGCGACAAAGCAGTATGTCGTTATTAACACCTCATACCTTAGAGTTATCTTATACCCAGTCGATGATGGCTTGTTTATTATTAAACCCAGCACCAGAGCGTGTGTTAGTTGTCGGTTTAGGCGGCGGCTCACTGGTTAAGTTTATTTTGCACCATTTTCCAAACTGTCAGATCGATGTGGTGGAGTACCGTGAAGATGTAGTTAAAGTCGCCCATGGTTATTTTAAGGTGCCGAGCGATGATCCCCGTCTTAATATCCATGTCGGTGATGGCTACTTGTTTGCACAAGAGCGTTTTTATCAGTCGGATGCGAGTTATGATTTGTTGTTAGTCGACGCATATGATCATATGGGCATGGCTGCAAGCGTAGGTGTACAGGCATTCTTTGATGCCTGCGCTGGGATTTTATCGGCTAATGGGGTGATGAGTGTCAACCTGTGGGGTAGTGACAATGCTTTGTTTGGCCAAACGATGTCACGCATCAATCAAAGTTTTGATGGCCGGACGATGATTTTACCGGTCGAAAATAAAGGCAATGTTATTGGCTTAGCCATGCACCGGACAGTCACTAACGCGGCCTTGAAGAAACTAAAACCAAAAGTAGAACTCTTAGAACAGATATTTAACATTAACCTGCCAAGAGCATTACATGATTTAATTCGTCAAAACCGTTCCTTAATTAGCCGTTTATTTATCTAATGAAATTTTTATCAAACCATTCTTTGACTAATTTATTAATAAGTTTAATTCTATTAGCGATGAGCTTTTCATCGGTGCATGCTACTGACAGCGATGAAGTGGAATTAGTGATCGATAGATCAGAGCATGCCTTGATAGTTAAAAAAAATGGTTCGACCTTACGTACCTTTAAAGTGGCCTTAGGCAGTGGTGGTAAAAAGGCCAAGCTGCAAGAAGGGGATTACAAAACCCCAAAAGGCACATATAAAATTAGCAAAATTCGAGATAGCAGCCGCTTCCATATGTTTTTGCAATTGAACTATCCTAATATGAAAGATGCCGGCCGTGCGCTAAAAAGCCGAGTTATTAGCCGTAAACAGTATCAAGCGATATTAGATGCTCATAGTTATGGCAAATTGCCGCCACAAAATACCGCATTAGGCGGCGCTATCGGTATTCACGGCATTGGCCTTGAAACTAAAAATAAGCTTGAAATTCATCAAATTGCTGACTGGACACAAGGGTGTATAGCACTGCGAAATAACGAAGTAGAGGAGTTAACTCGTTATATCAATGTCGGAACTCGCGTCAGTATCATCGATTAAAAACCTATTGTTTTTGTCGGGTATTGTCGTAATTTGATAGAATAGCCTGTTGAAATAATCGCGCTAGCCACACAGAGGTTCCATGCAAGCCGCTCCAGATCTATTTTCCTACCGCAAATTTTGGGCTCACCGCTTTGGTGCCGCGCCTGAATTACCTATGTCTCGTGAAGAAATGGACGTTCTTGGCTGGGATTCCTGTGACATTATTCTTGTTACTGGTGATGCCTATATTGATCACCCAAGTTTTGGTATGGCCTTAATTGGTCGACTACTAGAATCGCAAGGTTTTCGTGTCGGCATTATTTCTCAGCCAGATTGGAACAGTGCTGAGGACTTTAAGCAATTAGGTCAACCTAATCTGTTTTTTGGTGTGACCGGCGGCAATATGGATTCAATGGTCAACCGTTATACCTCTGATCGTCGTATCCACA
>MAAB01029365.1_pt1 | contig 88874 bp, 75 predicted proteins | sample 1115991 | NCBI WGS metagenome assembly MAAB01 (sample SAMN04961124, study PRJNA320927) | seawater metagenome | isolation source: sample BD02T18 sea water enriched with oil for 18 days | place: USA:Gulf of Mexico | collected 2013-07-27
CTTGCCATCGAGGAGAGAAAGGAAATACCCCAGAGCATTAAAGTGCTCTAAAAATAGATACCCGATCAAAAAAGCAGTACAAAAAAATGCCGTTCACCTTAAGTGAACGGCATTAGCCTATAGGCCTCTTTTGGCAGCTTTTAATTCAAAATAAAAATCACCAGACACCTTTTAGTATATTGTATATACAACCCTTATTCTAAATAATAACTATTACGTTTAATGGTTATTTTAATTTATGCTACCTTTAGTGTATTCAAGGTTGAATAATTAAAAATATGGAAATTATTATGCCCTCTCAAACATTATCAATTAGAAAAAAACTTCTCATTTTATTAGCCGCAGTCATTTTTGCACTATTACTACTGTTAACTACAACCAGTTATTTTAATAGTCAAATAGGGCAACTTAAAAAGCTAAAACAAGATGTTCAACAATTGAAAATATATTCATTACAATTACGTCGTAATGAAAAAGATTTTATGCTGCGTAAGGATATGAAATATCTAGAAAAATTCAACAAGGACAATTCATTACTTGTTAACCTATTAAAAGATATCGAACAAAAAGATATCAATGCTGATATTCAATTAGCGCAGCTTTCAAACTTGTTTTCGATATATAAAGCATCATTTACCCAACTCACTGAACTAATGGTTATCAAGGGTCTAGATAAAAACTTAGGGCAATACGCACAATTACGAAAGGCTACCCATAAATTAGAAGCAGCTTTCGCAGATCAAGGTGATTTGGCAAGCCAAGTAATTTTATTGACTATGCGTCGGCACGAAAAAGATTATATGCTAAGAAACAATGAGCAATATCTCGCGACACTAGCCATCAGTATTACTGAATTAAAATCCCGTTTTCCTGATAACTTTACTATATTGAATCTAATTAACAATTATCAAGATTCTATAAATAGCTATGCCACTATTAACCGAAAAATAGGCTTATCTCCTACTCAGGGTCTTATGGGCAATATGAGAGCAGCGACACATGATGCAGAAGCCTTATTGAAAGTTTCCATCTCTGTTGCAACTGAGTACATAAAGAATAAAGAAACCCTTGCCACCACAATATCTTTTAGCTTATTCATCTTGATTTCAATTGCCCTTTCAATCTTTATTTTTAAATTAATAAATATCGTTATTTTGCCGATTAAAAATGCGGTCGCGAGTATTGAAGATTTGGTTAAAAGTCGTGATTTCTCCTTACAAATCCCAAAAGAAACTGATGATGAGTTTGGCGAAGTCGTGGATGCTGTGAACCATTTTATTAAATTTACTGATAAAATGAATAAGGCCGTTAAGGATTTACAAACAGTCAGTGTGCAAGTCGAACAAAATGCTCAGCTTACCGAATCAAGTCTTATTGAGCAGTCAGCTCAATGTGAACAAGTATCAACTGCGACTGTTCAATTGGAGGCTAGCGCCCTAGAGGTTGCACAAAATATTCAGCTAACGAATAACACCGCACAAGAAATTTCAAAACATGTGGCGATCAATAAAACTCAACTCGATAAATTAGCGTCATCATTATCAGGCAATGCCGATGAACTGGTAAATTCCTCTGCAGATATCAGCTTACTTGAAAAGAAATGCCAATCCATAAGTGGCTTCATTAATGAAATTAGAAGCATCGCCGATCAAACAAATTTATTAGCACTTAATGCAGCAATTGAAGCGGCTAGAGCTGGGGAACAAGGTAGAGGTTTCTCTGTTGTCGCTGATGAAGTAAGGGCTTTAGCAGACAGGACACAGTTATCAACCAACCAAATATCTGAAATAATTAATGAACTGCAATTATTAACCAAACATGCGGTAGCCAATGTTGAAAAGTGCAAAGATAACAGCCTTGCCAATCTTACTCATATTGAGACTTCATGTATTACACTCTCTGATGTGATGAGCTATGTAGAAAACATTAATCAAATGACAGTGACTATTTCAGGTGCAACCCAAGAACAAACTGCTGCGATTCACGAAATAGCGATGAGCATCACCTATATAAAAGACAAAAATACCCAGTTATTAGGTCAGGCAAAGTCGAGTGTTTCTAACTGTTCATTGGCCAATGAAAAAACGTATAAGCTCTTAGCTTATAAGTTAGGTTAATGCACTGATATTAAAGTTACATGAAGGTATCGGCATTAGCTTGACTCTATAATTAAAAAAACGATTATGCAGATAGGCATAATCGTTTTTTATTACTACTTAACGAGGTAAGTTAAAGAAACGACGCTCTAAAACAAAAGCCATAATACCGCTCATCAATAGCAACACTCCCAAGACTTGCAGCCAAGCATTTATCGCTCTAGGCGCTTCTATCGGTAAGCCATGTTTTGACTTGGTAAATAAGCGAATACCACCTTCAACGGCCTCTTCAAAGTAATAGCCTTTATTTTCCGGTATTAACTTTACTAAAACATCACTACGTTGCGCCATAACCACTTTTAGTTGACGCATTCTCTCATCTTTTTTATTGCGATCTTTAATATCGATGAGTTCGCGCCATTTCCAGAAAATGTCACTTGGCTCCCCCGCCAAGACCACGCCGTCAGAGCGATATTCATATAATGTTTCATTAAAAACCTGTTTAGAAAAACCGATATAAAATAAAGTAACCGCAATCACGATGAGTGTACATGCAAGATAAAGCATATTGCGTTGTTGTTTTAATTTATTGCTATTATCTTGCTGATAAAGTTGTGCGATATCACTAATAGCTAACAAATTATTTTTGATGTAACTATGTTCAAGCGGCGCGATAAGCTCAGCAACTGTGAGCTTAAAAGCACTAACTAGTTTTATTAACACATCATTAGAAGGTAATGACTTACCGTTTTCTAACTTTGATAAGTAAGATTGTTCTATACCTGCTAGCTCGGCTAACTCTGGCTGACTTAAGCCTTTCTCTGCTCGTATTTTTTTAAACTGTTCGCCTAATGTCGTTGGTAATGACATAGATAATTCCTTTTTATTACTATACCTAAGCTACTTCAAAATTTTCGTTTCCGCATGGTTTCAACCCTACATCTCGAAGTTATTTGGGTATATATATGAGTTCAATTACTTAACCGATTGGCTAAATAACAAATCAAAGCGCCGGCTGCTCTGTACTTACCCTCATGATAATACAAATCATATAGACCCCACCATTACTGAGCAAGCGAGTATATTCTTGGCTATTCCTAGAAAAATAACTAGTTGAATATCAATGAATATCTATTTATAAGTATGAATAATGACAAATTATTATTGGTTAGGCGAGATAACAAAATTTTAAAGCCATAATTTAGGCTAGCCACTTATAATAGATAAGGCTTATCGAAATAGAATTCTCTCAGTCTGGTGTTAGATATATCTCATTAACAACGCAATTTTCAATTAAGTGAATAAAAATTTAAAGGTAAACTAGACTCAGAGGTTGACAAAAGAACTCATTTGAAAGACTATATAGCCATCTAAACGCCCAAACATCTAAAAACAAACAAAGAAGAAATATTTTGACTACGCAATCAGAGCTACAGACTAGATACAATGACATTAATCGAGGTGTCTACTTTATTGGTACTACACCACCTAAAAGTGATACACCGCTTGATAAAGTGAATGAAATTGCCGAAAAGCTGCTTGAGCGTGTCAGTGATATCGATATAGACGGTCTGATTGTTTATGATATTCAAGATGAAAATTCGCGTATTAGCAAGCCTCGACCTTTCCCGTTTAAATCTACCCATGATACGAGACTTTATTCTTCTTTATTGAATAATAAATCAAACCGTCCGGTTATTACCTATAAAAGTGTTGTGCAATCTAATAGCGCTGAATTTAATCAATGGGCAAATGAAGCGTGGGAAAAATATGGTGTAAAAGATGTGGTACTCGTTGGCAGCCCGTCAAAAGATAATGAAATATCTTTACCATTAGCTGGTGCTTATAAAACCTTAGTAGATAATCAGCATGATTTTTTTATTGGTGGAGTAACTATTGCTGAGCGTCATGCCAGTAAAAAAGATGAACATGAACGTTTAATTGCAAAACACCAACAAGGTTGTAGTTTCTTTATTTCCCAAGCGATATACAACCCACAAGCGACTATAGATTTACTTACCCGTTATGCTATTGAATGCCAAAAGAAAGACATAAAACCTCAACGCTTGATCTTAACTTTTTCTCCTTGTGGTAGTGAGAAAACCTTAGAGTTTATTGAATGGTTAGGCGTTAATGTTCCTGAAGCAACAAGTTTACGTATTCTTAATGCAGACAACCCTTTGTATGAATCAATTCGTAACTGTGTCAATAGCTTACAACAAATATTAGATGCTATTCTGCCATATGATTTACCTTTAGGTTTGAATATTGAGAGCTTAACTAACCGTAAAGAAGAAATAGATGGTTCTATTTTATTGTATAAATTATTACGTTCAAAAATGGATAATTTTTTAGCTAAAAAAGAATTAGCTGCATTAAATAAATAAGGTTTTACCGACAAGACTCACCATTATGGTGAGTCTTGTAAATACAAAAAGCTATTGTAAACAAACATATTGAGGCCGTTTAACGCCAAGGTGAGTTGTTCAACAAATGGTTAGCGGTTTAGTAAATAAAGTACTAACTCTATGTATTGCTCTTTTGACTCTATAGCGCCTATTTCTACTTTATATTTGCCATTTACAATAACCGTTGGAACACTCGTTATTCCTTGTTTTCTTAGTATCTCTGTCTCTTTGTTCATTTTGCTTACACCGGTTTGAACAGCAAAACTATCAAAGACTTCATCAAAGCGCTGTCCGTCGATCCCCTGTAATAAAAAGATATTCTTAATGTCTTTCTTGGTACTAAAGTTTGTACGACTTACATGAATATATTTAAAAATTGCCGCAGTAATTTCCTCTTCAATATTTAAAAATTTGGCTGTCAATATCGCTTTAGATAACGCTTCTTCAATAGCAACGTCGCGCCCAGGCATACCTTCAATATGGTTCTTTATTAAAGGGACATTGTCAGGGAGTTTTGCTTTTAATGCGCTGATAATAGGCTCCTGCCTATAACAACCAGGACAATAAAAAGAGAAGAATTCACGTACTTCCTTAGCTGCATTTAGCTTGCCATGAATGGGCATGCTTAGTTCGTTATAATGCGTACCCTTGACAAAGTCAGCTGCACTAACAAATGCACTAGACAAGAGTAAAAAACTAGTCAGTACAAACACTGATATAATATTGAAATTATTTTGATTTTTCATGGTTTTCCTTAGGTGGTATTTGAAAATAATATTTGAAGCGAATCTTTGACTCTAGTAGCCGGTTTGTGTCACGAGTTATTAGGAGCCTTAAATCTATTAGGTCTTATTTACTCGATATGGATTGATGCAATTGAGCCAGTAATTGCTCAGGATTTAAAACTCCTTGAATAACTGCGCCATTAGGTAATACCATGGTGGGTGTTGCTGATATACCAAATTCAGCGGCTAACAACATTTGCTCATTAAGATTATGAAGGCAGGTTTTACTCACCGAGGGGCTAGGCATCGAAAATTTCCCTCGCATGGCAAATGTCATACTCTCTTGTGGGTTTGAAGAGCATAAAACCGCAGCTGTCTTATCATAAGATGCAGAATGTTTGCCTGCTCGAGGAAACATCACATAGTTAACACGGATGCCTAAAGCATTATATTGCGCCATATTGTCATGAAAACGTCGGCAATAACCGCAATCAATATCGGTAAATAAAGTCACCGAAAATAATTCTTTTGCTGTAGCGGGGAAAGTTAATTGGTTTTTATCACTCAACTGATCAAGCGCTTTAACACGATTTTTTTGTGCTACTTGCTCACTGAGCTCAATTTTTTCTTGAGTATCAATCACCTTACCCACATAAATATATCGACCATCATTGCTAGCAAAAAAACTGCGTACGCCAATATTTACTTCAAGTAACTGTTGATTGTATCGCTGAATAGAAACGTTAGGAGTGTTTTGAAAGAATGTATGGATACTTTGATAAGCATCGGGTGATATAAGGGAGGAATCAAACTCTTGGCCGCTATCACTCAAAGCATAACTTGTTTGAATAAAAGCGAACGAGGTTATCGTTAACATACTCAAAAACCTAGCGACAAAATTCTGTGATATAAACCTGATTTTTCTCATACAAAGCCCTAATGTAATCTTGTCTATTGAGAGACAACTTTTTATTAGGCTAAGATAATTTCTTCGGTGATAAAAAACTAATCATTAGTTCTATCATTATCTATATTTATCTATATGTTACTTATAAACAATGGCTTACGAATCAATCTAAGTTAGCTTATATCGTTATATTTGAGCTCGTTATCGCTATAGTAGTTACTTAATAACAGCGACTTAGATTCTGCTTTCAAACAAGCTGAGGTATCATCAATAACAATTTTTTTGCTTTCTGTTATCTCATTTACTTTTTCACATAAAGTATTAGCATTTGAGAGCTTTTTTTCAGGCTTAGGTAAAGTCAATTCACTCTGCTGTGCTTGCTTATAGTAACCCGCCAATAGCTTTGATTTGTCGGCTTGTAAGCTTTTATCGCCAACCAGTTGTTGTGCTAATTGCTCAATTCGCTGATCACTAACTTCAATTGAACAAAAAGAGCCTGAGTTTTCTAAACTATTAGCGCCAGTAATCGCATAATTTAACGCATCAAAAACTAACCCTTGCTGTGCATACATGCGACTTAATAAGTCAGCCGCTGAAGAGTAGTGATAAGAGCTTTTATCTAACGAGTCGAGTAACTTAAAGGCCACATCTTGTGCTCTAGTATAGTTTTCTTGTTTGAAGTAGCTTTCTGCTAACATCAGCTTGCTTTGTACCGAACTTGGGTTTTCTAATAAACTAAAATCAAACCATTGTTTAGCTTGGCTATAATGCCCTTCTTCAAATGCTACAACGCCTTTGGCATAAGCATTAATAGCAGGAAGACTATTTGTGCCCTTTATAATGGTTCTTTTATCCGTATTTTCTTTAACAATTAGGGCATTTTGTTGTGTCGACCATTGCCCCAAATAAAAACTAGAACAAACCAATAACGTAATGCTTGCCGCCATTGCTACATACTGAGATCCCTTTTTTCTTAGCGGATTAATTTCCACACAGGACAGTTTTGATGAATCAATTCCGACATTGTCATCCATGGCTATTACCTTGGTAGGAGCAACCCATTGGTAACCCCTGTTAGGTTGAGTACGAATGAGATCTTCATTAGTCAGTTTTCGTATTTCACTAATCACTTGAAATAACGTGTGGTCTTGTACATGAGAGGTTTGCCATACGGCTTCAAACAAATCATTTTTGCTGACTATAGATTGTCTATGTTCAATTAAGTAACTAAGGACCAACGCTGTTTTAGGGCGAATACTCACCGCAATCGCCTTGTTCGTTAACTGATATTTTTCACGATTAAATTGAAAATTATAGAATTGATATACTGACAATCGAGTGCCCTTTCTGCCTAATGAATTAACTGAAACAATAGCATTAATTTCACTTTCAATACACAACCCCAAAACTTAATGAGAACTGTTTGCATAAACGAGGTATGATATCGCTCAGTTTTCATTTTGAGTCTTTAATTATGCTGCCGCTAGCGCGCATTTTGATAATCGAAGATGACTTAGCACTTAACCAGCAAGTCACAGCTTTACTAACTAAACATCATTACCATGTTCATCAATGTTTCGATGGTGAACAAGGTCTGTCGACCGCATTGTCATTAGATTTTGATCTAATTTTACTTGATGCGCGATTGCCTAAGCTTGATGGTTTTTCTTTATTATCTTCATTAAGACAACATAAAAACACGCCAGTTATTATGGTTACTGCCTGTGGTGCGGAAGAAGAAAGAATTCAGGGTTTTCGTCAAGGCGCAGATGACTATTTAGCCAAACCTTTTAATATTACAGAATTACTCTTTCGCATTGAAGCAATATTGAGGCGAACCTTAGTTGGGCCTGCGGAGCTAACAAAGCCGACCACACAGAAACAACTTGAGGTTGATCTGCTACAACTTAATAAGCATGACATGTCACTTTATTATGCCAAACAGGCCATCAAGGTAACGGCTATTCAATTCAAGTTACTTTGGGCACTAGTCACCCATCAAGATGAAGTCTTAAGCAAACCTTTTTTATACCCTTTAGTACTCGATCGGGAATTTAGTTTGTACGATCGTAGTTTAGATATGCATTTAAGTCGTATCAGAAAAAAGCTCATCGCAGCCGGTATGTCGGCACATCGCATTGAAACAGCCCATGGTCGCGGTTACTGCTTTAAATAACCTTAATAACATACTGATATTTTACCTAATGAGCTAGTGCTAACTTACCTAGAACTAGCTGTTGAGATCTCTCTATGAATAAACAGTTTTTTTGGAAGCTTTCTTTAATTATTGTCGCCGGCTCAATGGCCTTATATTGGCTAATAGATTTTTTATCCAATCACACTGAACTGCGCATGAGTCATATTGCAACAGAGCATCAACAACAGATACTTGCCTATGCGAATAAAGCTGAACAACTTTATGATCAAGGCGACATGATTGCCCTAACCACCTATATGAAAAAAATTCAACAGCAAGAAGATACTTGGGCTTCAGTAGTGCAATCTAGCCTAATGCCTTTAGCTGGCACTAGCTTATCAAAGCGCTATATTGATGAATTTACTTTAGGGAGAGATGTTAGTTGGAAGATACACTTATACTTTAAAGAAAACCCTGTTATGGGGGTTGTTTTTGCTGATAGACAAACCCACTTTTTAATGCAATTGCCCGCAAGAATGCGACCAGGCAGTTATTGGGGCATAACGTCATTAATATTAAAAATAGCCTTACCTTTGGTATTACTTAGCCTATTAACCGCATTATTGTATCGGCATATGATGCAACCATTACGTCAGTTAGAGCAAGCGAGTAGAAAGTTAAGCCAAGGCGACTTTTCCGCCCGAGTTCGAAGACACCTTGGTAGTCGACAAGATGAATTCACCCATGTCGCTGAGACTTTTGATGCCATGGCACAGCGCATAGGAAAAATGGTCTCCAGCCAGCGGGCATTCATTGCCGACTTTTCTCATGAATTACGTACGCCAATAACACGTATTGAAATGGCGCTTGCGTGTGCGCAATCAGAGCTTAATAGCCAAGAAATGTTAGCGCGCATCGCCATAGAAGTTAAAGGCATGCGTAAACTTGCTGAAGACTCGTTAACCCTTGCCTGGTTAGAAAATGAAGAGCCAAAATCTAATGATGATAATTTTGATTTGGTTGATCTCCTCGACAGCATTATTGACGATGGAAACTTTGAGTTTCCTGATAAAGTCATCACCAGAGAACTACCGGAATCATTACTCTTTTGTGGTAATAGTCGTTTGCTTGGCCAAGCTTTCGAAAACATTATTAGAAATGCCCTACGCTATGCCAAACATGAAGTGTTATTGGCACTTATTATTGAAGAAGGTGGAATAGTGTTAACTATTGCCGATGACGGTGTTGGCGTAGAACACCAGCATTTGGCTGATATCTTTAAAGCCTTTTACCGTATTCCTACCATACAAGTGCAAACTATTAATCCCGGATTTGGCTTAGGTTTGGCTTTAGCACAACGACAAATTATTGCTTGTCATGGTCAAGTATTTGCAGAAAACCAAATAGAAAATGGCCTAAAAATAACGGTATTACTACCTAAGCTCAGCTCTGAATAATCGAGGCAGTGTAATCACCGCCTCGTTTGATGGCTTGCGCAACTCATCCTAAATTTAAAGCGGCATTCATCTTCCCTAAAACTCATGTCTAATAGGCCGCGTCTGCTATTTTCAGTAATCAGGTTTACTAAGGCACGCCAGATGATTGGTTATCCAATACCTTCCGTTTTCTATACGCCCATGTGCTTTATCCACTTATTCATGCGGAATGATATTATACCAATTCCAATAAGTTTCTTCACACTCAGCGAGAGTTAAAAGTCTTATAGGCAAGGCATTGATTGTAGATAATGGTTATTCCCTTATCAAAACCAATAACGCAGTATATAAGCCTTTACCTTTTATTAGGTACTCGCCCTTCGGGAGCTTTCCAGCGATTCGATAACAGCACAGAATTTCTTTCATATAGAGTGACTATATGCAAAAAAATCCTATTTGTTCTCAAACCGCTGGCAAGCTCTGAGTGGGAACTGACTTAATGGTACTGGTATTAGAATTCAACCACTAATTTTGCATTAAATGCGCGGCCAGGACGTTGAACTCCATAAAAGTCATGGAGTTTTTCATCAGTCAAGTTTTGAAATTCTGCACTTAAAGTAATAGGTAGTTCAAAAACATCAGTGCCATAAGTTAATGCCACAGCATGACTAATCTGAGAAGATACGGCTTCCCTTTCGGGGTTTAGCGCGTTCAAGTTATCGTAAATAAGACTATATTCTTCAACAAAGCGGCTATGCCAGCTTAATGTTAATTGATCAAATTCAGAAAGCACATCTTCCCAATTAAAGTGTAAAGAAAGGTTTGAATAAAAATAAGGCTCGTTTGGTATACGACTTCCAGAGCCTAATTGGCCAGTGGTTGCATTAACAAAGTCCATATAGGTGACATTGAAGCTAAATTCAGCAAATCCTTCAGGTGACATCCACCCCATTCCACCTTGAATCCCCTCTGATTTTGCTTTTGAGAGATTTTCGTATGAACCACCTCTGCCTGCAGGAACAAACCTCACTAAGTTATCAATGTCGCGTATAAATAGGGTGGTATCAGCCCGTAAAAGACCTATCGCTGTCTCTATCCCTTCAATTGTATAACTCAGGTTGTAGTTTTTACTTTCCTCTGGCAACAGGTTTATATTTGGCTGCGACGGCTCCTTGCCAAATATTTCATCTGAAGAGGGTAATCGTGTTGCGTCTTCAAAAGATGCTTTAATATAAGACCAATCATTTATATTGTAACGTATGGCATTCCCCCAACCGTATGTGTTTTCAGTTCGCTCGTTTTCATAGAAAGTATTAATACCTGTGAGGGTTGTTTGTGCTTGTACATCTTGATGATAGTGTTTAATAAAAAAGATATTTTGTAAACGGTCGTCCATTAACTTAATTGAATGCTCAAAACCGGAAACTAAGGTAAATAGTTTACGTTCAGCTGCATCAGAGTCAAATTGGCCTTCATCTAGTAATAAATTTTTACCCGCCCTATCATGCCAAGTTAACGCCAATAAAAGTTTTATTTGCTGTTCTGGCGAAAGTCGAAAATCTAAATTTATTCTTGCGAAATGATCAGTACTACTTACAAGCTTATTAGCTTCACCATTAATTTCTCCTGGGTTTTCTATACCGGTAATAATTTGTTCGCCAAACCAGTTATAACCATATGGGGCTACATCAAAAAAATGACTTTCTATTTCTGTACGACCTATTACTATTTTGGTTGCCAACAGTTTTGAAAATTCATAATCATAGTGAATATTAACGCCTTTTGATTTACGTCCATAAGTCACTTCGCCATAGGGCACCGTCATATTAACGTTATGTTGGATATCTTGATCATATTCACTATCAAAGAGCGAAATTTGAAACAAGTTTGCCCAACTTTTATTTACTACGCCAAAATCAAGAAAAACTCCCTTCGCATCATAGTCATCATGAAATCTTTTAACGGTATACTGCTCACCGTTGTCTTCAATATCAATTTCATAATCATTAGCTGTTGTGTCAGAAAAGGCATTAAACCGTGCAAATAAACCATTTTTCGTTGAGTGATTTAAAGAGAGGGTAGAACGCCTTGTCCCAAAATCACCCACTTGAAGAGAAATAGAACCATTAGCATCGGTAAGCTTATCGGTTACCAAGTTAACCGCTCCTCCTAAGGCGTCTGCCCCAAACTCTAAAGGTACAACACCTTGATAAACTTCTATATGTTCAACTAAGTTCACGGGTATGTTACTTATTCCAGAAGAATACCCCGTCAACTCTAAAGGTATGCCATCGATAAAAAACCTAACTTGATCACCTGTTAAACCATTGAGTGAAAAACGCATTTTAGAGCCAAGACCACCACTTCTACGCACGCTAACTCCAGGAACACGAGCTATCACCTCACCCATATCTGCTGTTAGCTTTTGTGAAAATTTAGTATCGATAAGATCTACAGCTTTAGCTGAATCTTGCAGTTCAGCAAACACTGTCTTTCTACCTTGAATCTCAATGTGTTCCACCTCTGATTGAACAACTTCAGTGTTTTCTTCTATATTTTCACTTGCTTGGGCAAAAGCCGAGTGACTGAAAATTATCAGTGTTGACGTCATAGCTCCCCATAAAGGGAAATGATAATTTAAACGTTTTTTCTTGTTAGACATAAGACTCGACTTGAAAATTAAAGATTCTGTAATTGTTTTCAATATGATGCTTGTATTGAAAATAGGCGCAAAGTAAAAGAGGGAGTGAAGTAAACGGGAAACAGCCCAAAGCTGTAACCCGTTAAACAATACCCGTCACCATTCAAAGTGCAGGATTTCAGTGGGAATGAAAATGACTTTAGGCAAGGGAAATACTTTAAGCATAGTCATTCTATGGTTTAAGTATTTAACGCGGTATAAAGTCATTTTAAGCCCATCGAAGAAGCGCTTGAACAACATCACTTCATCGTTGCTCTGATTTATAAGGACGCTACACGGATGTAGCTTATTAGAGAATGCAGGAGCTTATTCTCCTGAATAACCATTACTTCATCACAGCGTCTTGAATTGAAATTGCTCAAGTACTCTGAAACCTGCATCTTGATTGGTAACGGGTATATACAAAAATTAACGGATTCTAGAAATAGTTTCTAAATCTCCTGGCACAACAATAAGTACCTTCCAGTTCTCTGAATCAGTAGTATCGTAGATAGTACTCACAGTATAATCAGAGTTGATAGTATCTACCCATGAAGTTACGTCATCGTCATCATTTAAGAATACACCATAATTAATACGGTGGCCTGTTGGTAAAGCATTTTCAACTTTGGTTACACCAGCAAATGGAGCTTCTACATCAAAGCTACTAAATTCCCATACTGGTTGCCAAGCAGTATCGTTAACATTGTCAGCTGTGATAGGAGTTGCTTCATCAGAGTAAACCAATGTGTATGCTTTGTAGCCATCACCCGTTGTAACACCGTAAGCTGGACGATCGTTGTCAGTTAAATCTGTCATATTGACATAATAACCGTCATCCCAACCCTCAGCACCAGATTCCATACGAACCATACAAGGCGCGAATGCAGCACTAACTGGATCAATGGTGTAAGATACGGCAATATCATGTGATGACGACCAATATACATTGCCTGCTGCATCTACCGCAGATGCAGAGACGCTACCACAAAGAGTTGAACTATCTACCGTTACAGTATCGGTTGTGGTATCAATAACAACTAACTTACTCAACGCTGCTGCAGACCAGTCGCTACCATAGAATGTGATAGGAATTACAACTCTGTCGCCATCAATAACAGGGAAAATAGCCCAACGATTAGGGTAGTCATCTTCGGCATATTCAGACAAATCAATAGTCGCCGTAAATGTCATTTCTGTAGGGTTAAATACAACCACTTGCATAGTATCATGGTCGATAAAATAACCTTTATCAGCTGAGAATATTTTACCAGCACGCATTGCATTTCGTGCATCGGTAATGCCTTGTGCTGTAAAATCAAGCTCTTTGTCAAGCTCAACCTCTCCTTCATCGTTGACAACGTAACGTTGTAGAGTAGGAGTATTGTCTATAGCAAGATAAAATGCTGAATCTTCATCGTCACCGCTTTCGTTAACTGCTACATAGTGATAGCCAGAAACAGCTAGCGCATCTTCTGTATTAAATTCAGTATCACCATCTAATGAATCAGTTAGAAAAAGCAAGGTAGTACCGTCATCTGTCGACCAGTCTGTAGTTTTAACTAAATAAAGAGGCGTATCCTCTACAATTGGTGTGACATCGACAATTGGTTTGTCATCTACGATTGGAGTACTCTTATCACTACTACCACCACAAGCAGTTAATAGGCTCGCGATTGACGTTACTAGCAATGTTTTAGCAAATGTTTTTTTCAAACTCATGAAATTTCCTTTAACAAATTATATAGCGACCTCAGAAATGGGGTAGCATTCTTTTTAAAAGTTATTGTGTGGACTCTAAGGTAAATCCTTGCTGATGTTAGAATTTACTCAATCAATTTAGCAATCACAGCCACAAACAATCAACATAATGATAATTATTATCATTTGTATTTACAATGTAAAGCACTGTTACATTAGTTACATTTGATTCCTTCGTTTTAATTAACCTAAATCAGATGTTTTTAATGTTTGAAATAGAAAAGGTAATTTATTCGTTATACCATTTTGATTAAGTTTGTGATCTTGTTGTGCGAAGGAAAAATAAATCATGGTAAGGCGCTCGATTGAGCAATAGCTGGCTATTGGGATTGAGAGCAACGCAACCTTGGATTATTTTAACCAGTACAAGTGAGCAGTAATTAATGAAATGGGTCGAACATTTGCTTGGCATTCTTCATTAAGGTAAGCGTGAACTGTTAATCAAGTACATCCATAAAGTCAGTATTAATGTTAATACTGACTTTTTTGTATGATGCATATCATTTTTTCAGTGTTTCTTTCTGTTTATTTCTTTCGTAGCTGATAATATCTCCTTACACCACGATATATCGTGTACTGAGTAATAACGAGAGAACATGGATATGGCCGACAATATAAAAGAATTTTTAGCAGACTCACAATTACTGCTCAATGCTGTGGGTGAAGGCATCTATGGTTTTGATAAAAATGGTCTCGCCGTCTTTGTAAACCCTGCTTCAGAAGAAATGACAGGCTGGAAATCAGAAGAGTTACTCGGTAAAAATATTCATCAATATCATCATCATAGTCATGCCAACGGCGAAGACTACCCAAGTGATGAGTGTAATATTTATAACACCATGCGTGATGGTGTAGAGCGTAAAATTACCGATGAAGTATTCTGGCGCAAAGATGGCAGCAGCTTTCCAGTAGAATATACCTCAACACCGGTATTTAAAGGGGATGAACTCATAGGTGCTGTCGCTGTTTTTCGTGATGTAAGCCAACAAAGATTAGCCGATAGTAATCTACGGGCAGCATTAAAAAAAGTACAAGATCTCACCGAAAAGCTGCAGGCAGAAAATAGCTATCTACAAGATGAAATTAACGAAAGCTGGCACGGATCGGGATTAGAAGGCAACAGCCCTAAATTTCTTGCCATGTTACAGCAAATTAAGTTAGTCGCACAAACGGATAGTACTGTGCTTATTCTTGGTGAAAATGGCACAGGTAAAGAACTCGTCGCCCGTAATTTACATCAATTAAGTCAGCGTAAAAATACTCCGCTAGTGAAAGTAAATTGTGCGGCATTTTCGGCTAATCTGTTAGAGTCGGAGTTATTTGGCCACGAAAAAGGTGCTTTCACTGGTGCAAGTGAAAAACGACGTGGCCGTTTCGAACTGGCTGATAAAGGCACATTGTTTTTAGATGAAATTGGTGAGCTATCACCTGACGCTCAAAGTAAATTGCTAAGAGTACTACAGGAGCGTGAGTTTGAACGCGTTGGGGGCAGCAAAACCATCAAAGTCGACATTCGTATTATTGCCGCAACCAATCAAGATTTACTGGCTATGGTTGAGCAAGGTAAGTTCCGTATGGACTTATATTACCGCTTGAATGTTTTTCCCATAACCATGCCTGCCTTAAGAGAGAGAATAGAAGATATCCCATTGCTTTGTCATAGTATTTTAAAGCAGCTGAATATTAAGCTTAACAAAGAAATACAGGGTATTAGTAAAAAAAGTTTACGCAAGTTAGCTGATTATCATTGGCCAGGAAATATTAGAGAATTACAAAATATTCTCGAGCGTGAAGTGATTTTATCAAACTCCCATACCTTACATGTTCAACAAAAATTTAGTAAAGCACCATTGGCTTCACGCACACTGAATAAACCATTAGCTGACATTGAAAAAGCTTACATTCTTGAGATATTAAATGAATGTCATTGGCAGGTTGGTGGCGATAATGGCGCTGCCAAAGTTTTAGGACTACCTGATAGCACTTTACGCTCACGCATGAAAAAACTGAAAATCCAGCGCCGCTAGTAAAATCCCCGATAAAAAACACATCAAAGCCACGACATATCGCCACTACACGGTATATCGTGGCCAATCAAATATCAAAAACCAATAATTAAACTAAAAAACAGCGACTTACAAGCTTATAATTGTGGCGCGTTTATTGATATAGGGTATGCACTGAATTATGACCCTGTAGTAATCATGAAATTTGATATTAAAGAAGAGCACCTCATCATTAAGCCGTATACGTCTAATGAATCCATACATGTAAGAGAGCAAAAAGGATTTTACCAAAAAATACGCCGCCAACTTGGTTGGCTGTTAATGATAGCGTTTCTTACCATTCCATTTATTCAATACAATGGCGAGCAAGCCGTTCTTTTAGACGTTGTTAAACAAGAGTTTCGAATATTCGCCGTTACCTTCTGGCCTCAAGATTTCATTTTATTGGCTGGTATTGGCATGGTTTCCGCATTTTCATTGTTTTTTATTACCACCTGGTTAGGTCGTGTTTGGTGTGGTTATGTTTGCCCGCAAACCATATGGACCCTTGCCTATGTTTGGGTTGAACATCGTGTAGAAGGCAGCCGTAATCAGCGAAGAGCCCTGGAAAAATCACCTTGGAACGCGAATAAGATTAAAAAAAGAGTACTGAAACACTCCATTTGGCTGGTTATGTCATGGCTCACAGCCACAACTTTTGTTTCCTATTTTGTGCCCGCCAGTACCTTATATTCAGAAATGTTTTTCTTTGAATGGTCCTGGCAGGTAACATTTTGGGTGGTATTTTTTGCCATTTGTACTCATGGTAATGCGAGCTGGTTTAGAGAACAATTTTGCACACTGTTTTGCCCATATGCTCGCTTTCAAGCCGTGATGTTTGATAGCAAAACCCTTATCGTTGCTTATGATAGCAGGCGTGGTGAAGGCAGAGCACCTAGAAAACGTTCTGATGATCCTAAAGCCCTTGGGCTTGGCGATTGTGTAGACTGTAACCTATGTGTTGAAGTTTGTCCTGTCGGCATTGATATTCGTAACGGCCTGCAATATGAATGCATCAGTTGTGCTTTGTGTATCGATGCCTGCGATCAAACAATGGATAAATTTAATTACCCCAAAGGGCTAATTAGTTACTCCAGTGAAGAGAAACTAGCGGGAATAGCCACTAAACCATTTACGCTAAAATTAGCCTCTTACGCAAGTTTAAGTTTGCTCTTCCTGGTATTACTCGGCTTTTGGATAGATAATCGCATACCGTTAGAAGCAAATATTATCCGTGATAGAACTGCACTCTACCGCGTTAATTTTGAGGGTGTCGTTGAAAATACTTACACTTTAAAAATTCTTAATAAAACACAACAGCCCCTACATTTTGATATTAACGCTAAGAACCTAACCAGCACAGAATTAATCCTGCCTAAAAATGTACTTATTAAGGCCGGAGTTATGCAAGAAATCCCTATCACTCTGGCGATTAATGGCTATGAGCTTGAAAAGAAAATCACTCCCTTTGATTTTATTATTCAAGCAGTTGAACAGCCCGATATTTTTGTACAAAAAAATACCGTGTTCTTTCGCAACTAATCGATTAACTAAATCATTAACAAAGTCCTTTAAGCAATCGCTTTCACGCAAAGACAAGTGACTAGGTAATCTAATCACTTGTCACGCTAAGTAGGTGTCAACATGACTATTACAGCAACAGATTTCAATTTAAATGGCAGTGGCGCTGTCACGCAGGAGCCAGAAACACTTAATAAAATACCAGGAAATAGAGCCGTTTGGGTAGGTATTTTCGCCGAAATGACAGAATTCTCACTATTTTTCTTGGTTTATTTTATTGCCAAAGCTCATTATCCCGAACAATTTAATCAAGGTCCGCTGGAGTTAAATACTTTAGCTGGCATGCTAAATACTTTTGCCTTAATCAGCAGTAGTTATTTTGTTGCCAAAGCACTAGCGGCAATTCGCATTAACAAACCAGATCAAAGCATAAAATGGCTGTGGCGAGCGGTACTCTGTGGTGGCATATACCTAGTAATTAAAGTATGGGAATACCACTGGAATGTTGGTCAAGGTATTGAAACCAATACCAACAAGTTCTATACCATGTATTACTACATGACTTTCAATCATCTATTACATGTTGGCTGGGCTAGCGGCAGTTTACTCTGGGCTATTCATCAGCTCAAAGTAGGCCGTTATACCCAAAAAAATCACCTAGGATTTACCGCCATTGCCTGTTATTGGCACATGGTTGATCTTGCTTGGGTGATTATTTTTCCACTACTTTATGTACTTCGCTAAGGAATAATTATGATAGTTAAAAACACCACACTCAGTGCATTAGATTTTTCATGGATATTACTGATGATCATTACTACAGCGAATGCGTTTGTGGCTGAAACGGCAGAGCCAAGCTTAGCTATTACGGCACTAATCTGCGGTTCAATTGCCTATAAAGGTAGGCGTATTATGGATTATTTTATGGAATTAAATCACGCCAACAGTACTATTCAATTTTTCATGCGCAGCTACTTTCATGTATTTCCAGCGCTAATATTTTTGAGTGATTTGTTTTCTGAGGAACTAGCCGCTTTAACGACACTTTAAACGATAATCGCATGTACAAAAATCAGCTATAACTGCTTTTTCCATTGAACATATTAGCCCTGTGATTAAATTATGTACTGTCCCTTTGAAATCAGTAATTGTTGATGTATCCGAAAATCCAAGGGAGAGCGCATTTCGGTACCAAAAGACATCATTAGCAAAAAGCCCCGTCAGTCTTAGGAACTGAAAGGGCTGTATTTGTAGTTTATGAAAAGCTATTTCACTCTTAACTCGACCGAATTACTAAAAGCAGACTCTTCACCCTCTTTATATGCTCTTACTCGATAGGTGTAATTACCTGTCGATAGACCGCTAATATCATCAGCAAATGAAGTGCTGTTCTCACCAACGATGATTAGTGGATAAACAACTGTCCTTCCTTTCTGTTTTATAGCACGCTCTATATGAAAGCCTACCTCACCCGAAGGGGTATATGACCAACTAAGATCTATCGTATTACCATTTTGTACCGCAACCAAGTTACTTGGTGCTTCCATACTTCCTGGCTCGGGTGCTGGTGCTGGTTCAGGTTCTGGATCGGTTGTTGAAACAACTGTCACCTTAACTGTATTCGAGGTGGCTTGATTCTCTGAATTAATAACCGTCACTCGATAGCTATAATCACCAGTTTTAGGCACTGTATCAGGATAACTCGTGGTATCTACACCTAAGGTATCGATAACAGCATTAAATTGAATTCTACCTCTTAATTTAGCGCCTCTTTCAACAACAAAATTTGTTTCACTAGTATTATCATCCTGCCAACTCAAGAGCACATTCATACCCTCTACATTAGCGCGTAAATCACTTGGAGCAGTCAAAATTAGAGGGTCAATAATGGTAATATCAATGGTTGCATAACTCTTCGCGCCTTCATTATCAGTCACAGTAAGAGTCACTGTATAATTACCGCCAGCAGGGTAATCATACTCAACATCAATTAAGGTATTACCAGTGTCAGTTGCACCATTATCAAAATCCCATAAACAACTGGCTATGCTGCCGTCAAGATCTGAAGACCCTGAGCAACTAAAGATAATAGTCTCACCAATGTTATAGTTGCTTGTCATATCATTAATGACTGCGATTGGCGCATTATTTGAAACAAGGTTGGCAGCATAATTAACCGCTGCTTCGGCATTAATTAAACCATGGCCAAAAACGTTATCATCTCCGCCATCACCAATGTCAACTGCCGTTGAGAAAATGCCATTTTCAAGCTCATTAACTGTAATATTAGGGTTGGCAGCCACCATAAGTGCAGCAATGCCAGCAGCTAATGGTGAAGAAAAAGAAGTACCGCTGTAGTAAACATATCGATTACTCGGGTAGGTCGTTAAAATACTAACCCCAGGCGCCGTAATATCAACAAATGTCCCCCAGTTTGAAAAATTGGCTTTGTTATCGTTTTGATCGGTAGCGCCAACACCAATGAAGCTAGTATAGTCTGGGTAGGAAGCAAATTCGCTGCTATCATTACCTGCTGACATAAACAACAAACCGTTTCGAGCACGCAAATATTGAGCAGCAGAGTTAATTGTCGCATATTCAATGCCGCCATAACTCAAGTTCACCACACGGGCACCATTATCTGCTGCATATTCAATGCATTTTGCCATAGTCGAAATATAGGCTGAGCTATTACCGTCACTAATTGCAATTCGTACCGGAATGATATCAACATTCCAATTTACCCCAGCTACGCCAGTGCCATTATTTCCTACGGCGCCCAAAGTTCCAGCGGTGCCTGTACCATGACCATGGGCATCATATATGTAGGTTGAGCCATCTTGGGCATTATAAGCCAAATCTGTCCGCAGGTTAGGGCCTAAATCAGGATGATTAACGTCAAATCCGGTATCACATACCGCGACTAAAACACTGTTACTGCCTGTTGTTATGTTCCACGCTTGCTGACTATTAACATTATTGTGGTGCCATTGGTTACCAAAATTGGGATCATTCGGCTGTAAGCTTGGCGACATAACATAATCTGGCTCGGCAAATTCAACATAGCCGCTATGCTTAAGAATATTAGCAATCGCAATTTCTCGCCCTTTTTGTTGGAAAGTGGCAATAGTAATTTGGCTGCCAGTCAAGGTTTCTTCTCTCACTAACCCTTGACTTTTAAGTAGCGCATTTAACCCTTTCAACTCATCCGCAGCAACAGTCGAAATGGTTTTGTATATCACAGTACCGGGTCGAACAGGATTGACATCATTTGGCTTCGCTAAAACACTTGATGTTGTTGAAAGAACGAATAGCAAAAGTAAGTATTGTAATCTAGATATTACAGGATAGGATTGGTACATAATTAACCGCCAATGCAAATAATTGTATACAAGGTTAATTTAAATTATAGCTCACCACAGCATTAACATCTGGTTATTTTTCATACTGAAATATAGTCTATATAAACAGGCTATTGAAGTATATGAACAGTTATATTTAGCGCTAACCCTCTTAAAAGATATCAATTTATAGCCTGTATCCATAGCTATTACAACTCAGTTCATCACTCAAAATCACACTCATTAAGCTTCACTCATACCAGTATGAGTGAATATTCGCTTAAGCTGATGAACTAATAACTTCAATTGATAACCTTAACTGATGAGATTGCCTTCAGCTATCGGGTTATCAGTAAACTCATTATGATTTACTGGCTGCTCATCAACAACACGTTCTGCGCTACTAAATAACTTTGATGAAATTAACCAGCAACATAGCGCTAGAACTAACAACATGGCTTCAACAATAAGCACGTCAAAATGACCAAAGTTAAACATAACAACAATTCGTTTTGGCAGCATTAGCCAATCTAAGACTGGAATTATCGCTAAAGCGACTGCGGTAATTTTTAAGAAAATAGCTGAAAACTGTTTTTGCGCTTTAATAAATAGCGAAATGATCAAACTTAGCGCTAAACAAGTAAAGAAAATTTGACCGATAACATCACTTCGATTCAACATATCTATCGGTAATACTCTAGCGCAAATAAAACCTACTGCCGTGGCAAAAATAGTCCCGATAAAACCACCCGTGGTCATTGCTTTAACTAACCTTAAGCCAAATTTATTTTGTTTTTCGCTACGTAAGTTAGCTCTTTTTTGTAACCACATTAAGTTCCCAGTCAAAATAATGTAACAGGTACCTATGCCCAAAATAAAAAACAATATACGCAGTGAATAACCTGCAAAATCACCAAAGTGCAAACTAGCAATAACCGCTAAACCGCCGCGTATATCATTATCATAATTGTTTTTGGTAAGATAAAGTTCACGTCCTGAGGCGATATGGTAAGTCACTTCTTTGCGGGTTGAAAACTGCGATTTATCATCGCCACGAAAAGTCACCGAAGCACTTTCATCACCGAAATGGTCAATAGAAATACGTGTTATCTCAACTTCACCTAAAGACTCTTTTGCCGTTAGGTATAACTTATCTATGCCTTGTACGGGCACAGCAATATTCGTTTCTTCTATGTGAACATCAACTACACCCGCAGCTTTAAATAACTTAGCTTGGTCACCACCATACAAGGCAACTGCATAAGATATTTGATAAACAATCAACAAGTTAAATACTAATCCTGAAAAGGCATACATAATATGAAAAGGTAAACCCATCACGCCAATCAAATTGTGAGCATCAAGTAATTTATCTTTTTTACCGTCTTTACGATACTGAAAGAATTTACTGATGATTTTACGCCAATGTATGACGACACCACTTAATAACGCCACAAAGAAGAACAAGGTTACTACGCCAACAAAATACAAACCAACTTCTGGAATATGTAAATTATAATGCAGTTTATATAGGAAATTCCCCCAATCAAAGGCATTACCATCACCCAGTATTTTACCGTCTGGTGAAATGACAAGGTGCTTGTCGATATGATCCTCTACAGAGCCCTCCAGTTGAGCATCACCTAGATTTCCCTGCGGGACTATTTTTTCTTCAAAATATATATTACTACTGGGTTGTTCTGCGGTTGGCCGTTGCAAAACAAAGTAGCCATGGGTATGCACGTTATAATCTTGTGTTACCTGGCTAATAATTGCATCAAAAGAAAAATTTTCGACATCATCACCAACAGTAAAGTAAGGGTCTCGTTCCCAAGACATAATGTCTTCACGGAACAAACTTAATGAACCAGCAAAGAAAATGATAAATAGAATAGTAGAAATAATTAGGCCAACCCAAGCATGAGCATTGGTTAGCGCTTTAAGTGCATCGCGTTTCATAGTGAGTTACCGAAGGACAAGTAGTAGTGCATTAAGTGCAGCAGAAGGAGCAAGGACTAGGGCTAATTTTAACCAAGCTTTTTTTGCGCTAGTAAAAGAATAAGCCCAAACCTGTATACCTGCCCATATAGGAAAAGCGCATAACAGGCCAATTAACAACATGCTATCTTCTTTTATTGGTAACAACAGATTAAGGTTTAAGACTACAGATACAGATATCAATAAGCCTAACAATAGACCGGCAAAAGTACGTGACCACATCAGACATTACCGCCATAGTTAAGACTTAACCAACTGAAAAAAGGCGCACTTAGCGCTAATATGAAAATTAAGGCACTACTCAGATGTAAGTAAGATTTTTTATAGGCACTGATCAGAGTAACTAAGGGTAAAAAACAGCAAACTAACGACAAACCAGTTATCAAAGCAGAAACAGTGGGTAAATGCATAATTAATATAGTAAACATTAATCCTAAAAGCATTAGCACAGTAATACTACTGACTAATATTGGCAGTGATTTTTTCAACAATTTTTGTTTTGAGCTTGAACCGTACCAGATGAGGCAGGCAAGCCAGGCGGGAATAAAACTTAAAAACATAACACTCTCTAACCCTCAATTACAAACAGTAATAGTAATAATTCCTATTTATAATAAGGTGAGTGAGTATTTTAAGCAATAGTTTTACAAAGACAAATGAGAATTGATATTATTTAGATTGATAAGTGTTAGTATCTAGCCGATTATTGGTATTGAAGATGCTGAGCAACGTAAACAAGCAAAAGCTGAAATAGTTGAGGTGATTTCACACTTCTCACAAGTTGAGCAGGCATATAGAAGTTAATAACCACACCTAGATTTACAAATAAAAACATCATCTTAGCAGATATACCTAAGATGATGTTTTTATCTAGCTGTACCTATTTTATCGGGATTAATAAAACTAATAGGCCCATTTTAACCACTTACTCTTTAGTGATCTCATCTTCATTTACTTGCCACTGAAAAATCTCATCAAGCGGTGTTTCAAATATATCGGTCAAACAAAAAGCCACTTCTAATGAGGGCGAGTATTTGCCTGCTTCAATCGCCGCAATAGTTTGGCGGGTTACACCCAACGCTTTAGCAAGCTCTTGCTGGGTCATCTCATCTTTTTCAAAGCGCTTTTTTCTTAGTTGATTACTAATAATGCCTTTTGGTTTTTTACTCATAACGTTCACCTTAACTCTTATCTTTTGCTTTTGACTATTAGCGTTAACTAAGTTGCAGTATGGTAACGGTAAATTTGTGTTCCGCGTAAAACAAATTCAACAAAAATACCCGAATACATCAAACCATGAATTAAAAAATCCAGAGGTGGCACATTAGGAAAAAATGGGTAGTTGCTAATAACACCTTGGCAAAATATATGAATAATCATGACCATAATGCAAAAGCTAAGGTTATAGTAAGCCCAAGTACTCGCTTTGTTTTCAATTACTTCATCTCTTTCATCAGTCAAAGAAATATCTTCATCATCGCCATTATACTTTCTAATAAAGGCTAGCAACGAAAAAGCAACCACAGCAAAAATAATGCTAGCGATAATTGTGCTGCCCCATAAACCAACAATGGGTCCCGCATTGCTAGCAAAATCCCCTTCAAGTTGACTAAGACCATGAGTATAAAATATCGCTATAAATACGGTAAAAATTAGACTAATCCAAGCTGCTTGTTCACTAAAGTTACTATTTTTAAAAATCATAAATTCCCTTCCCTTACTTCCAATGTTAACTAAACTTAACACAGAGTAATATCAGATAAACTCGATGTCAAATATTATTAACATTGGGTTTTATTTACTTAACATTGAATGATTAAAGGCTTAATTTTCTACTCGGTAAGATTGCACAGTAAATTTTACTATACTTAACGAATCCGCCGACTAACTACTAGGTCAAAACTATGCTTCTTGAAACTGGTATTTTGGTACTGGTATTTGTGGTGTTATCACTGATCATTGGTGCTATCACCCGCGATGTACTTAAAAATACACCTATCCCCTATTCAGTAGCATTACTGGTTATTGGCTTAGCGCTTGGTTTGATACAACGCAGCGGCATCTTTAACCAATACATTCCATTAATGGATGCAACGGTATTGATGGTCGCTGAAGTCGATCCACATTTAATTCTTTGGCTGTTCTTGCCTATTTTGATTTTTGAAAGTGCCTTCGCCATGGAGGTACATTTATTTAGACGTATCTTTTCACAAATTGCGCTATTGGCAGTGCCGGGGTTAATGGTAGCCACCTTGCTAACAGCGGTACTGGCAAAGTATGCCTTTCCTTGGGATTGGAGTTGGCCGCTCTGTTTTATGTTTGGCGCACTGATCAGCGCAACAGATCCTGTTGCGGTTGTTGCCTTGCTCAAAGAGCTGAGTTCGCGCAAACGCTTAGAAACCTTGATTGAGGGTGAATCTTTATTCAATGATGGCACCGCCATCGTCTTCTTTATGTTGTTTCTTTCTATGGTAGTAAGTCCTAACGAAGCAACAATAAATCCGCTATTGATTGCTTGGGACTTTCTACGGGTGGTATTTATTGGTGGCTTTATCGGCGTAGTATTTGGCTTAATAGTCATCCATTGGATTGGCCGTGTATTTAACGATCCTATGATTGAAATTACCCTCTCAATTGTTGTTTCGTACTTAGCTTTTATGGCCGCAGAAGCGCTACATGCCTCAGGCGTTGTTTCGGTAGTGGTTTTAGCTTTAATGTTTGCTAGCTTAGGTCGTACCAAGATTTCCCCTGAAGTCAGTGGTTTTTTGCATCATTTTTGGGAAATGATGGCGCATATTGCTAACACCGTTATTTTCCTATTGGTTGGCACACTTATCGCTGGCAGAGTACAACTCGATAACCCACAAATGTGGATTGCGCTTGGGATTTTATATATTAGTTTACAAGTGATTCGCAGTTTTTCCGTAGCCCTGTTTATGCCACTGCTAAAACGCATTGGCATAGGTATAACCCGTGAAAAAGCAATAGTACTTGTTTGGGGCGGTTTACGCGGTGCGGTATCATTAGCTTTAGCGCTAACCGTTGCACAAAATGAATTAATACCAAGAGCAATTGGCGATCAGGTACTGTTTTTGTGTGCTGGCATTGTTGTACTCACCATGTTAATTAATGGCGGTAGCATGGGTTGGTTATTAAAAAAATTAGCCCTAAATCGATTACCCGAAGCAAAGCAAGCCACCGTCGATAAAGCCAGTGGCGAGGTCAATAAAACTTTATCAACTATATTACCTGAGATGATGGCCGATGAGTTTTTAAAAGGTGCAAATTGGCCACAAGTTAAGAAAATTTCCGGCATTCATGCGGTTAGTATTCAGACTAAAACAGAGCAAGTTAGCGAGCAAGAATTAATAACAGCCTATAGACGACGTTTATTGGAAACAGAGCGCAAACATTATTGGACTCAATTTGAACAAGGCACACTCGGCGAAGGTGCTACCAACAAACTCGTCTCCTCAGTTGAACATGCGCTCGATGGCACACCGACCATAGCCCCACGTAGTGATCTTGAAAACTTATGGCAAACGCCAGCGCTATTGAACGCTTTAAAAAATATTAAAGCGATGAAAAAGTTGGCTCTGAAATTAAGCTTTAATCGTTTGTCATTGAGTTATGAAGTCGCCAGAGGTTTTATTCAGGCTCAAAACGAACTTAAATCACATATTGACGAGTTAGCGCCAAGCACCAAAGCCGCAGATGAAGTTCATGCCATGGTGGAAGATAATAAAAAAACTACCCTGTGTTATATCACCAGCTTACGAGAAGCATTTCCTGAGATTATTCATAGCCTGGAAACTTACTCTGCATGTCGCTTACTTTTATATCGTGAACGCGCCGTTATTTCACAGCAACTCAAACAAGCCGTGCTTGATAAACCCGAGGCTGAACGCATGATCATGGCGGTAGAAAAACGCATGTCGACACTTAACAGAGTGCCAAATATTGAAAGCTCTATTTCAGGAGAGCAGTTAATAAAACAACTCGTTTGGTTGCAAGATTTACCTAAAAGCGCGCAAGACAAAGTAAACAGCATAATGCAGCACAGTATCTATAATCCCAGCGAAGAAATAGCCAAAGCAGGCAAAGCTTTTTGTGCATTAGGTATAATCACTCGAGGTACCGTTGAGTTAAGACGAGAGCAAGATGGAAAAACAATTATTAGTGTACTCGGCGTTGGTGAAACACTGAGCGCCATATCACTACTCTCTGGGTTTTCTGCCGATAGTATTAAGGCGACTTCGTTGGTGGATATTATTTGGTTGCCGGGGGAAAAAATAAAACCTATTTTAGCCAGTGAACCTGAATTGTCTCAGGCTATCGGCAAGATGATGCAATAATTTATAAGAGCCAATTTGCTATGCTCTTTTATAGTTGTGATCCAATAGGCAGAATAGAATACAGATTAAAATTAAAACGTCGCCACCAGCTGGTTTCGGGCTGTACTTCATGCACGATAATTTCACCATTGGCTTTATCTAACCAAACAACCTCATCACCTTATAAAACCACTTGATAAGATTCAATTATTGGATAAATATTAAACCACTTATCTAACACTAATCATAAAAATTACTGATATGATCTATATTATTAGAACAAGAGTAACTAATATATTCATCTGAGCAGTAAAATATTATTCTCAAGCAAAGCTATGTTTAACTGGTCAACGCAAGACAAAAACAAAGGAACGTGATGAAAATAAAAGCGATTAACTTCATTACCGCGGGGAAAGTTCTAGCTTTAGTCGTAGTCACTTTAACTATGCTGCCTATTAGTCATGCACACGAGAGTGCAGAGCAAGCCCCTGACAAAATAGTACAAAAAATAGTTATTCAAAATGTAACCTTTGTCGATCCAGATAATGATGGTAAAAGCACTACTGCCAATTTAGTTATCACTAATAAATTATTTGATTTTGTCACCCAAAATCATGTGGAAGTATCTAATCGAGATATTATTTTCGATGCGCAAAGTGGCTTCATTTTAGGTTCACTTGAATCGGGAAAAACCGCCAATTTTATCATTTTAGATGCTGACCCTCATAATAATGTTGAAGCACTGCTCGATACCAAAAAACATATTTTACTCGCTATTCATAATGGCGTAATTATTCGAAATAATCTAAAGAAAGAAAGTAATATTTCAGCCTTCGCTGAACAGCAAAGAACGAAACCCAAGCGTGCTGGTTGGTTATCTTACACACCTCCCCCTATTGTGTTACCCAGTAACTATAAAGATGCCGATTGGATAAAATTTGATAATGATTATTTTTCTAGCATATTAATTGGTGCACTCGCGCTAGATAGACAAAGCTGGCAATCACAAAATGACAGCAGTTTAGCGCAAGTGGGTGATTTAGAAAGTTACAATGGCGGTGAAATTCGAGCTTTACGTTTTGGCCTAGCTGGAGCAATTAAATTTGAGAAACCCTGGGTTTATATGATCACTGGCGCAACCAATAGCTTTGATAAGGGCTTTGATACCAATACCACAGATAATGTCAGCTTTATGGATTGGCGACTCGATATACCAACCTTTTATAACACCACTTTAAGTATTGGTAAGCAAAAAGAGCCTATTTCTATGGAGCGACTTATGAGCATGACCTTCTTACCTATGCAAGAGCGCACTGTGGTTTCTGATGCTCTGCTACCGTCACGTAATTTTGGCGCCGTGCTTAGTGGTAATGCGTATAATCAACAAGTTACCTGGGCTGGTGGTATATTTAATGATTGGATGGAAGACTCGGGATCAATAAGTGAAAACTCAACACAGTTAGTTGGCCGCACAACTTGGTTACCTTATTTATCACAAAATAAAGAGGAGTTAATTCACTTAGCTTTTGGCCTACGCTATAGCGATACCAAAGAAGCATTAAGATATGCCTCAGAACCTGAATTTAACAAATCCGCGAGCTTTGTCGATACCGGTGAAATTAATGCCGATTCTAGCCTTACCTACAATATTGAAGCTTCTTGGCGCAAGGGCCCTGTCTGGCTTATTGGTGAATACACCAAGAATAAAATTGACGCCAATTATTTACAAAATCCAGAACTGTCTGGCTATCATGTCAGTGCAGTTTATTCTGTTACGGGCGAAATGCGCGAATACAATAAAAAAAGCGGTACTTTCTCACCGCTATTAGTTGCCCGTAGTGTTGAACAAGGTGGTTGGGGCGCCTTAGAAGTTAGCACTCGCTGGTCGGTATTTGATGGTAGCGATGGTGCTTTATCTGCTGGCGACACCTCAATATTTTCTGTTGGTTTAGCATGGTGGTTAACGCCAAAATTCAACATAAACTTCAACTATCGCTGGATTGAACTTGACCGTTGTAGCTTTATTTCAGAGGCTTGTGATCTACAAGGTAGAAGTAGTGGCTTTAATACCCGCCTGGTTTTATTTTTATAATCACAACACAGAGGTATTCAATAGCTGAATATCTTCTTAAGCCGTCATATATTTAGCTAACATACCAAAACACATGATCACTACTAGGTAACGTAAATAGTTCACTGGTATTTTAAAGAGACAGTGAGAGCCTAGCCATGCACCAATCAATTGACCTAACATCATGGTGATACCCACCAACCAGATAACTTGTCCGGCAAACAAAAAGACAATCAGTGACGCAATATTGGTGGAAAAGTTAAGAGTTTTTGCTATTGCTGTTGCTTCAAGAAACTTCTGTGCCCGTAGTGCTCGACCGGCCAAGGTAAAAAATGAGCCAGTACCTGGACCAAAAATGCCGTCATAACAGCCAATAATAGGTACTACAAATCTTTTATAATGTGACGACGAGACTTTGACCGGTTTGTCTTCTTCATCAATAGTGGGCGTGATTAAAAAGTAAATACCAATAATACTGATAACAATTGGGATAATAATCGTCAACATCTCAGTATTCACAAACTGAATAATAACAGTGCCTATTGCTGAGCCAATAAAGGCAGATAACATTAAATGTTTCACTTGATGCCAACGCACTCGCCTACCACGCAACATCATTACGCTCGCAGTTGCAGTACCCATGCATGATTGCAACTTATTAGTACCCAATGCAACCAATGGCGGAATACCACTCATCATTAAGGCTGGCAGCGTTAATAAGCCACCACCGCCTGCTAAGGTATCAAGAAAACCTGCAATAATGGCAATGGTAAATAAGAATAAAGCTATTTCAATCGTTAATCCGGCAAACTCCAAAACACTTCCTCCATTCTTCAATAGTAACGATATAATCGATAGGCAAAGACTGTAAGCAAGTACTTGGTAATTAGCAATACATCATGATTAATAATCGATTTCAAAAAAAGCTAACACTGGCAGCAAGGGACAAGGCAATAGCCACTTGAGGCACTATCTTTGCTCGATAGGTTAATAATAATATTAATAATAATGTCGCTACGGTCAATGCACCAAAAAGAACTGATATCCCGATAGACCAGCCAAACTGTTTGACACTTAAACACGTAGTGAATAAAAGTATTAACCAAGCTATTGGCCTAAAAAAGCGTACCGCGATAATAGGTACTTTCTGCTCTAACACCTGTTTTCGGTGTTTATCCATGGCAAGACAAAAAAGTACCATGGCAGAAAAGCTAAGACTGGTGAGTACAAACATTAGCCGTTTTCCTTATTCATTGGCCGTAACGGTAAAAGACTCTCATCAGCAATAACGTCCCTTGGGTTTATCACTTTCTTTATCGGCTTTTTCTCAAACGTTAGCGCTTGATATTTATAAGCTGCAAAAGCAAAAAAACTACCTATAGCAAATAAGGTCAGATCAAAAGCTACTAACGTCCAATCTTGCTTACTAATACTATTTAACAAGTGTTTGTCAGTAGTCAGTGCGTTGACTACCGGCAGTGCCATATAAACAAAAGCAGCTAAATTTAATTGCTCGTACCATGCTTTCGGTGCGGGTCTAAAGGCTGGATATAGTAATAATGTTGCCCAGCTGATAAACATTACATTGGCTTCCCAGTTAAGACGATTCGCCATTTCGAGAGGCAATAAACGATTGGCATAAAAGTACATAGCAATTGCGATAGGTAAACCGACTATTGTGCCAATATTAAGTTGCTCAACAAGGCGATAACCAAAATCAGGTCCATTGGGATTTTTCAATTGCTTGGGTTTACGTTTGGTTGTCCAAAGGATCAAGCCAGAAGCGATCATTGCCGTACCAATAAGTCCGGTAATAAAGTAAACCCATCGAGTAATGGATCCAGCAAAATGTCCCTCATGTAACGAGAAGAAGCCATTATGAATCATACCCGTAACGGTATATTCTTTCGGCTTTTGTAAGATGATTTCACCCGTAACAGCGCTCACCATCACTTCATCTTCTGGGTTATAGGTAATATCGGTTTCATGGCGTACAAAGCGTGCCTGAGCATTAATATCACCAGCGGCAAAGACTTCAACATAATTTAACTCACCGGTATGCCACGTATTTTTCACCTGCTGATAGAGATGTGAAATTGCTAGCATTTCTTTTGGTTGATTAACACTTTCTAAGTGAGCAGATCGAGGAAAAATCTCTTTGCGCATTTCACTATATTCGTCCTCACTCATTTGTAAGTTAGTACTTAGTACCATGTAAGTAAAAAGGAAGAACAGTAAACCGCTATAGGTGATCATAAAGTGAAATGGCAGCGCAATAACACTTAATACATTGTGAATATCTAACCAGCCTAATAAGCCTTTTTTTGCTCTAAAGGTGAAAAAATCAGTGAATATTTTTTTATGAATAACCACGCCAGTAATAACAGCTAACAGCATTAGCATGGAACAAAAGCCAACGATCCAATAGCTGATTTTGGTTGATAAGTAATGCAAACGATAATGCATTCGATACAGTAATCTACCGCCGCCAGTTGCCCTAGTTTCAACACTGTCACCGGTTTTAATATCTAATACCGTTTGTTGATATTTACCTCTTTTTTTACCTGGCTCTGGTGGTTTTCGCCAACCGACCCGTAAGTTTTGATCACGGGCGTTTGGTAGCATGATATCCCACTCATCAACCCCTTGAGCATTTTTAATAAGGTAGGCCTGTGCAATATCAAGTAATGCTTCGTTACTGATTTTGTGCTCAATAAAAGGCCTTTCAGGCTCCATCCAACGGGTAATTTCTTGGTAAAAATAACCTAGCGTTCCCGTTAAAAACATAAAGAATAAGACCCAGCCAACAATTAAGCCTACCCAAGTATGAAACCATTTCATTGACTGCCTAAAGTTACCTTTCATCAGTTAGCCACACCTGTAATTCTCCCTAATAGCCAAGTTATTGCTAGGCAAAATAATATACTTTTCAGTAAACCTAGCCATGCCTTTTTAGCTGTTTTTACTGAAAAAACCCACATAGCTGCACAAGCGTAAACGAGGAAGGTTAAGATTAAACCGATATGAATAGCTTGGTATTTTCCAGTGACATGCATTAATAGCTGGCTGATTAATAAAGAGCTTGCTGTTGCAAGCGCATAACCGCCAAAGGTAGCGGCAACTATTCGTGAAAAAACCGGCCAGCGCGCGCTAGAAAGGTTTAGGTAATTTATGAAGGTAGACACGATAATTCCATGTTGCGTTTAAAGGGTAGTTATTTGGTTCGCTAGCGAAGAACACTGCCTTTATCTTGAAGTAAACATAATACAACACTCGCTAATGAAAATCATTAGCATTAAGATATAATCGTTAATAATATGATCTAGATAGCTTTATTTTTTATAAAAAAAAAGCCACATAAAATGTGGCTAAAAGAAACAAACAAAATGTGCGAGCATCGTTTGTATTAGTGTTCGTGTTCTTCCTCGGCGCCAACACCTAACCAAGCCGCTTTTCCTGGCGTAAAGTCTAAGTCAAAATGACCAACGACTTCACCCTCATGCAAATCAACCGTTGTTACTTCTTGGCCGTTAATAATATAAACAAGCTCATGTGCTTTTGAAGCAATAATTAATGGTCTAACATCATCAGCAAGTGCTTCAAATACAGGAATAGTCATTTCAAGATCCCAATCATGCTCTGCACTGTACGCGTTTAAAGCGCCATTTTTATCAAGTAATAATAAGTGTTCATGATGAGCATCAAACGCATAACGAGGGAAATAAGTATTTTCGTCTGCAGGACGTTCTAGAGGGCTAATACCTTGATTAACAGGGTCTATCACAAAGATTCCACGTGGTGTTAAGCCCAAAAATGTTGCACTATGCTCGCTACCTTTAATCGTCCAAATACGCTTACTTTCAGGTACATCTGCTGGATAAGCTATTTTACTATCGGTAAAAGTTGAGCCTTCTTGTTGTATGGTTAAAATGCCATCGTCACAAGCAAAAGCAATATAATCTTCATTTTGATGACTGCCATGTAAATCAACGCATTGCGTATCAAATACTTGCTCTTGATGGAAGTGGTCTTCATGAGTTTCAAATAACACTACCTGATCAGGTAAATCGTCAGCTAATTCAACAGGACGATGAACGGTTAATACATAATTACCGCGAATTTCACCTGTTCCGTGCATAAAAGTAGTAAAATCGTGCGAAGCAATAACTCCCTCGCCCGTAATACTCTCATCACTTAAGACATTTAGTTGTGCATTAACACCCGTTGCATCGCCATCAAAAAATAACACTGCTTTATCACCACGGGGCACATAATGCGCAGGTTTAACACCTTGCATGGTAAAGCTAGTTAATACAGGTTCATCAATATGCTGGTCAAAATGATCGCCATGAGCTTCTTGCCATAAACCACCATCAACAAACTGAATGTTACCAGCACCGGTATCTGCGTTTTTTTGTACTGCGATAGCATAACGGTTTTCAGGACTTGCATGTAATGCTGTTGCTGGGTTTTCAATGGTTAAAGATTCAACCAAGCTGTTATCTTCTAAATCAAAAATATGAACAACTGCGTGTTCTGCATCGGCAATGGCTAAACGACCATGACCTAACTCTTCATCATGGTCGTGATCGTGACCATCATCAACTGCAGGTGGCGTAGCTGGTAATTCAGTAATAGTGGTTTCACTATCACCACAACCAACAAGTGCTGTTGTCGCACATGCTAATAATATGCTTTTTAACGAGATGATTTTCATGAGTGTCCTTTACAATATAAAGTGATGCGCCTAACTATTGAAAGGCACTGAATTAAAATTAAATATGTGACTAATTGATAGGGTATTTAGAATGTTCCGCGTAGACCTAAAGCCACTGAACGTCCTGCTAATGGGGTTAAATCTTTTAAGAATGACGTATGTATTTGCGCGTACTCATCCGTTAAGTTTATTCCCTTAAGGTACACAGATAAATTATGCTGACCTAAAGAAAAGTGGTAATTAACGTTGGCATCAACCATGACATAGCTATCTGTCGATGTTTCTAGTGCTGCCGTGTGAGTTTGTTCAAAGTTGTGGCTGACAAACAAGTCGGCTGAAATAACTTCGCCTTGATAGCTAAATTCTGTCGCAATACGTGCTGGTGGTGTACGTGGTAATTCTCCGCCTGCATCTAAGCGTGCATGAATTACATCGCCTTGTACTCGCCAAGTAAATTCATCAGTAACTTGCCAAGCAACCTGTGCTTCAAAACCGTATAAAGAGACATCCTGAGCGGTAAAGATATAAAGCGGTAAGGTATGTGCCTCTTCCCCCTGAACACCATGGTCGTGCCCACTATGATCATGACCATCACCAGCAGACAAGCCCGTTGCTTGCTCATAGTAGTAGTCATCTATTTGGTTATAAAATGCATTGAAGATAAAACCAATATCACCTTTAAATTTACGTAAACTGATATCAATATTATTTGAAGTTTCCATCACAATATCATGGTCTGTTAAACCAAAATGCGGCTCTTCACCATGGTCATCATGTAAAGAAAATAAAGCACCTACTTCATATGAACCGGTACCGATATGTGGACCAAAAGATAAAAGCTCCGCCGCAGATGGTGCACGTTCAGAGTGAGATAATGATAAACCTAAGTTGTAACCATCGGTAAAATCCCATACCAAACCAGCAGATAGGCTAATAGGTGTAAAAACATGTTCTACACCGAAGTTGCGTGTTACACCCGGTGCTTCATGAGCACCGTGATCATGTTCGTCGTGAGAGTCATGCGCTGCATGCTCATCTTCTGCATGATCATCGTGTTCTGGTTCAACGACTTCAAGATCGGGTAGACGCACTTTAGCTGCTGTTATTTCGGTACGCTCGATACGCGCACCAAGTTGAAGTAAAAAGTCGCCAAAATGACGTTCTTCTATCCACGCTAAACCAAGTGAACTTGTGTCTGATGGTGGGGTAAATGCTTCAGCGCCAACAGCAGTGAAGTCACTTTGTTTGTAATGAACACTTAAACCACCACGCCAAGCCATAAAGTCTTGATGCAATATCTCAATGCGAGCTTCTAATGATTCATTATCAAAAGTTGTTCCCACAACACCCAACTCAACTTCAGTATGGCGATAATCGGTATAACCCACTTTAGTATTAAGTGATTTTATAACAGTATTATCAAAACTTAGTTCACTTAGTAGCTGCCAGCGATTTTGAGTTAGGTCGGCAAAAACTTCAATGTCTTCATCACCATGGCTATGACCCGGTATGCCGTATTCTTGTTCTAAATTTTGATAAGAAAGGCCAACAAAACCATTATCGAGTAAATAACTCGTGCCTAGGGTAAAGCCACTTGATTCAGCAGCAGAATTAGCGACTTCGTCAACACCATTTTTCTCAGGAATTTGATAGTTTTCACTATCGCGATAGAAGCCATCGGCATGTACCGCAAGATTACCAATACCACTAGTAACCGAGCCTGACGCTAATGTCTGTTCATTATTACTATTGTATTCAGTTAACCATTCCCCTTCAGTTTCTGTACTTCTAGGAATACTTTGATCAACAATATTCACCACACCACCAATAGCGCCACTACCATAAAATAAGGTTGCTGGGCCACGTAATACTTCAACACGTTCACTGGTTGATGTTTCGGTAGACACAGCATGATCAGGGCCTACTCGTGAGGCATCACCAGCATCTAAACCATTTTGAGTTATCAGTACTCTTGGCCCATCTAAGCCACGAATAATTGGCGTAGAAGCAACACCACCATGAAAATTACTGTGAACGCCAACTTCTTTACTTAAGGTATCACCCAAAGTATTAGCTTGGCGCATACGTAATTTTTCACCGTGTAAAACGGTAATAGGTAATGCAGATTCGATATTTGAACTGTGAAAAGGTGTAGCGCTAACATCAATAATTTCTAACGCTGATTTGTCCAATGTAATTGATAAGTTAGGATTTACTTCATCGTCTAAAGAAACCGTAATGTTTTTATGAACATATGCCTGTGCAGTAATATGTAACTCATAATCCCCTGGTTTTACGTTAAGTGTAAAGCTACCTGAATTATCTGTTTTAGTGGTGTTATTGGTACCCATAACTTTAACAATAACATCACTTAGTAATTGCCCTTTCTCATTAGCAACTTGGCCGGTAATTTGCTCCGCTAATACTTGTGTACCTGAAATAGCTAGGGCAATAGCACTCGCTAACAATGTCAACTTCTTCATAAAATCCACTCAAAACATAATGTGATAACATAACAATTTTGAAGATGTTATATTATCACATTACCAAAAGCAACATGTGTAAACATAATTTTAACAATTCGTTACATTTCCTCAGTTATTGCTTTTCAAGAAATGAATTAATTCAAATATAAAATATCCGATTACATATTGACACACGACCACATACAAATGATAATCGATCTCATTACCATTTACAGGTGTGAGATCGAGATAAGATCCTTTGCCTACCTTTATTCACTCCGTCATGGGAGTCACCGGAGTTCTCTTGTTTTTCCACAATCTTACACAGGGCTTACCCGTGTTCACTCATGCCAGCTGTGCAGTTTTACTTAACCTACTTTTGATAGATAGTGCGGCTTGTGCAGTACAGAAAAATATTAATGTAATTAACGTGAATAATACCGATGCAATGGAAAAAATTGAGGTTGTTGGCCGAGATTCGACCAAGGCACTTATATCATCTGGCTTTAAAGTGGACGTATTACTCACCGAAGAATTTAAAAACTCAAACTATAATCTACTGCAAATTTTGCAAAGCTCACCTGGTATTAATGTAAGGCAAAGCGGCGGCTTAGGTGCTGAATTTAATTTATCTCTGAATGGTCTTTCGGGTAATCAAATACGTTACTTTATTGATGGTATTCCCATGGAAGATTTTGGCTCAGCGTTAACTTTCCCTGCAAACTTAGCCGAACAAATTGAAGTCTATAAAGGTGTAGTGCCTATTTCTCTTGGCGCAGACGCTTTAGGTGGTGCCATTAATATTATTACCCCCTCTTTTGATCAGGACTTGCTTGACCTCTCGTACACCTATGGCTCTTTCAATACCCACAAGGCCAGTATCTTTGCTAATAAAACTTTTGACAATGATGTCTTTGTACGGGTTTCAAGTAATGTTGAGCATTCTGATAATGATTATCAAATGAATAACGTTAATAGCACAGACGAGTTAGGTAATATTACCGGCAGCATGAGCGCCAAGCGTTTTCATGACGAATACTCAGCAGCTATGATCAACCTAAAATTGGGCGTGATAAATAAAGGGTTTGCTGATGAATTATCAATAGGTATTACTGGCGCAAAAAACCGTAATAACGAGCAGCATACCACCACGTCAATCAATAATGTTTTTGGCAAGCTTAACAGTGAAACAGAAACACAACTTTTATCTGCCATTTACAAAAAGAGTTTCGATGCCTTAGCCATCTCAGCCTACATACTTACTGGTAAAAATGAGCAACTGATTAACGACACCTACAATCGCGATTATAACTGGATGGGTGAGTACACAATTAAGGCCGATGAATTACAAGGAGAGTTAGGCACAAAGTCTTTATTTACCGTCACTGATGACATATTCCGAGCAAATATTTCCGCGCAATATCAGCTGAGTAGTAACAGTATCATACAGCTTAGTCATAGCAATAATTACTTAAAAAAGACCGGTAATGATGTAGTAAACCTAAATAATACGGTTTTTAGTTTACCTAATTGGATAAGAAAATCCGTCACGGGCTTAGCTTTTGATACTAGTGCCTTCCAGCAAGAATTAAAGTGGAATATATTTGCCAAACATTACGGTTTTCAAGGTGAAATTAATGCTGAGCAATCGATAGATTACAACCTTCAAAATGTAAAAAGTGAAGTTGATTTAAGTGAGATGGGCTATGGCACATCAATCAGCTATCAAGTTCAGCCAAATTGGTTAGTAAAAACATCGTATGAACTTGCTTATCGCATGCCTGAAGCAGAAGAGATTTTAGGTACGGGGAAATATGTAAGACCTAATCCTCATTTGAAACCAGAAGAAAGCCACAACGTAAATATTGGCTTGTTAACTGACTTTAGTTCGCAAAACACCGCACACCGTTTTGAAGCGAATCTTTTTTATCGAAACTCCAGTGATTTTATCCGCTACCTGCCAGATCGTATTATTTACGGCATTTATTCTAATTTACAGGAAGTTGAAACCACAGGCATAGAAGGCTCATATTATTTGCAATTTTATGACAATTATTCACTGAAAATTAATGGTACCTACCAAGATTTAATCAATAAATCGCAAGTAGATTATGAAGGTGTTGAGGATCTAAATTACGGTAAACGTATGCCTAACGAACCCTACCTATTTGCTAATGCCCGTTTAGCAGCAAACTTTGAAATTGCCAACAATGATCAATTATCAGTTTTTTGGACGACCTCGTTTGTCCATGAGTTTTTCTTAAACTGGGAAGGCAATGGTGATGAAGATCATAAATTAAACATTCCATCACAACTCACCCATGACCTCGATATTGAATACAGCTTTGCTGATGGCAGCTACAGCGTGTCGTTATCTGCACGCAATATATTTGATGCCGAAGTTTTCGATAATTTCAAAATTGAAAAACCTGGTAGAGCCTTCTACCTAAAATTACGATACCTTTATTAACCCTTTAAGGACACTCATGTTTAAATTAAAAACAGTAGGTTTGCTCATGGCAACTCTAACTTTAACCGCCTGTGGCAGTAGCGACAGTAACGAAAAAGAAAAAGAAGTAATCGCTCCACCTGTGGCTGTAGAGCCGGGCCCGTTTACCTTTGCCTTTAAAACGACTGGAGATAAAGAACCAGAGTATTTAGTCACTCAAGATTCAATAACAACAGAGGCTTTAACGGCTGATGATAAAGGTATTGAGCAGCAGGGTTGGAACTATTTCTTCCCTGTTGGTAACACCTTATTCACGGTTGGCTATCAAAACAATGAAGCAACGTCATACAAAGTAGATGCGAATAATGAAGTAGCCAAGCTCTCTTCTTTTGAGTTTACTAATACCTTAGAAATGTTTGGCTCAGTAGATGATAAAGTTTTACTCGCCACCGATGCACCAAGAGATGGTAATCATACTAAACGTACCCTCTACAGTGTAGATGCTGAAACAGGCTTGGTCACCAGTAAAACAAGCTATAGCATTCATGATGTAGATACCGGCATCAAAGGCGAAGGCACGGTAGGTTACCCAACAGCATTAATTCAACGTGGTGACTTACTCTTTATCTCTTTTCATAAAATGGATGATGCCGGTAGTTGGGGAACACCTGAAGCTGATAATGCCTTTGTCGCTATTTATGATTACCCATTAACTGAAGACGCAACACCAAAAGCGATTATTGCCGATGATAGAACCAGTAACATTGGTGTAAATGGTAATATTGGCTTAATTAAAACAGATAGTGGCGACTTATATAGCATGTCTAACGGCTCAGCTGCTGTTGGTTTTACCCCTGCTTCGACTAAACCCTCCGCTATTCTACGTATCAATAATAATGAAGAAGTTTTTGATGCTAACTACTTTTTCGATATAGAAGCAGCCACTGATGGCGGTAAAATATTCTGGTTTGATTATATTGGTGATAATAAAGCAATAGCCCGCATTATTACCGATGACACAGAATCTGCAGTATGGGGTGCTTATACCAAAAATGAAATCAATCATAAGTTAGTTATTATAGATTTAGTCGCCCAGACAATTACAGATATTGACGGCGTGCCATTACATCATAAACGCTGGACATCTCCAGTTGAAATAATGGATGGTAAAGTTTATGTCAGTGTTGAAACGGCTGACGATGCCTTTGTTTATGAAGTTGATATTAATAGTGCTACCGCAACTAAAGGCGTAGAAATTAAAGGTAAAACAATTAAAGGATTCTACGACTTATATCACTAGTCATTCCTTAAAACTGTAAATGAGCCCTTAACCTGACCGTCATCATGTTAAGGGTTTTCTTTGCATAATCTTTCATGAAAATAACTGCCTCGATACTATGAAAAAAAAATTACACCAATGGCATTCTTATAGTGCACTTATCGCTATGATTCCTTTATTTCTCATCTCAATTACTGGCAGTATTTTGGTGTTCAAAGTCGAACTAGACACCTTATTAATGCCAGAAAAAATGTCTATTCCCTATGACTCCCCTTCGACAAGAATTTCATTAGATACCTTAATGGCTACCGTAAAAGAAACTTATCCTGATCATGAAATAGGTAGCTGGGAAATATTTACCGATCACCAAAGAACAGATACCGCTTATATCATCGCTCACCAAACCAATGAATGGTCTAAGCTCTACTTAAATCAATATACCGGTGAACTATTGTCAGAGCCTGTTGGTCTTTCTGATAATTTAACCGACTGGTTATTAGACTTACACTTTAAATTATTGCTTGATGCCAATGGCATATTTTTAGGTGCTCTGGTATCTATGCTGTTATTGTTTCTTGGTATTAGTGGCATTATTTTATACCGTAAATTTTGGTTGTACTTTTTTACCTTAAGAGTAAAAGCGGCCACCCGAATATTCTTTAGTGATATCCATAAAATGGTTGGCATTGCCAGCTCACCTATTATCATTATTTTGGCGTTCACTGGTGCTTATTGGAATATTGCTGAAGTTATTCACGAAGTAGAAGAGCATGTAATCAAAACACCTCATATCGTGACAAAATCACTGCATAATCAAGATGTTTCACTACAAACTCTTTATGAAAATACCAGTAATACCATAAATGACTTCGAGGCAACTTACCTGCTAATGCCATATGATCCAGAAATGCACATTACCTTCTATGGTAAAATAAATACCGGAAATCCGTTAAATAGTAATTATGCCAGTAGCATTAATTATGACAAAATTTCAGCCCAAGTTGTTAGTTCACAAGATGTCAGAAATACCAGTGTTGTCCACGTGATGGTTGATAGTTTTCGTAAGTTACACTTTGGCCATTTTGCCGGGTTAACCAGTAAACTACTTTGGTGCATACTCGGCTTAAGCCCAGTTATTTTAGCTTGCACCGGGCTATACCTCTTTTGGTTTCGTCATCGCCAAACACTTGCAAAAGCGAGACAACGACAAGTTACCGCCGCCGCTCTTTAACATAAGCGCGATATCTCATATTTAGCGCCTGAACAACTGCTCTTACACAAATAATACACATGCTTGATATTTAAATTGCGATCATGAAATTGACTTATATGAGTGTTAGAATAACGACAGAATTGATTTTACCTGCCCTACTGAGAATTTTGTGACTCTTCAAGAAAAAAATGTATTGCTGTTTGATCTCGATGGCACCTTAGTTGATAGTGCTCCAGATCTTGCTTTAGCGGTTAATAAAACACTATTAGATTTAGGTAAAGCTGAGTTTGACCAGCATACAATTCATCATTGGGTTGGCAACGGTGCCAAGGTATTAATTGAACGAGCATTGTCTGGCTCTGCCGAAATAGATTCACAGTTAGACCCTGCACTATCTCAAGATGCTTTAGCCATTTTTTTAGCTCATTATCAGCAGTGCTTGTGTGTTGAATCAAGGCTTTATGATGATGTAAAAGAAGGTCTACTTAGCTTAAAAAATGCAGGTTTTCGCTTAGCTATTATTACCAATAAACCAGCCGTTTTTATCGAACCCATTTTAACGGGTTTAGGTATTAATAACGTCTTTGAATTGCTAATTGGCGGAGATAGCTTACCAGAGCGGAAGCCACACCCAGCACCGTTACATTATGCTTTGGAACAACTTAATGTTTCTGCCCAGCAGTGTGTGATGATAGGTGACTCTAAAAACGATATATTAGCCGCCAAAGCAGCAAACATAGATAGTGTTGGTTTAACTTACGGTTATAACTATGGTGAAGATATCAATCAATACCAGCCACAGTGGTGTTTTGATACTTTTGCTGAGCTACTGACAGCGTTACAAGGTTAGCCTAAGCTGATTACTTTCCTTTACTCAAACTTGCTCAAACTTACTCCCGCTTATTCAAACGAAGGCTTTATAAGTTTTTTGCCAAAGCAATAGGATAGTCACGCTGTTTGGCTAAAGATATTGCTTTAGCCGTTACTTCGGCTGAAGAACATTGCTGACTTATGGGAAAGTAATGCTCTGTTAAATAATCTCCCAGCTCTGATGCTTCAACTAATTCACAATCAACGAGATTTTGTAATATTGCATCAGCTGCGGCTAAGGCGGATGACGCTTTAACTATTTCGGTGCGCGCATAGTGTTGACCATAAAACGATACATCCGCAGCACGTAAATCTGCATCTTCTCCTGGAATTTGCTGAGCACCAAACAGTGGTTTTGCTGCTACCTTTGCGGTATTAAAAGCGGGAATGAACTGGGCAATATGTCCAATTGAGCCTAACGTTCTATTGGTAATTAATTGCTCGGGCCACTGTTTATCAATCTTCTCAATAAACCGTTGGGCTAATTGCGGCTGAGCACTGTTATTACAGCTTGCCACTAACCCTTGATCAAATAATGTAATGTCTTGCGTCATGCCATGCAGTTGAAAGTAACCATCAGGATAAGGCGTTAATTGCGCCATGCCTTGAGGCGTGCCTCGCTCACCATAAAACACTATTTCTGGCCATAAACCTTGGCATTGCGGCCAATGTGCAACATAAGCGGCTTTAAATTCCACCATACGTTTGCGCTTGGCACTAACCATGTCGTCAATTTCTCCACTTTTAAAACCACAGGCATTAATAACATAATCAAAATGCTGATGTTCTATAGTCTGACTTTGCTGATGCTGGGTTGAGACTTGCCAACCAGATGAATTATTTTTCTGTGTGATAGCAACGACTTGTTGACTGGTTTGTAGATGACAACTCGGTAAAGCTTCTATTGCTAAGCTGGCTATTGCAGCAAAACGAAAGGCAGACAAACCGTATTCTTGTACCAGTAAGACTGGAAATTTAATACTATCTAAATCGACACTTTGTGCAAAATTTACTAGCCAATCACTATCATTTGTTGCAACTTTTGGTGGTGCTAAGTCAAGTAAATCATCAAGCTCCGCTCGAGAGAAAAACCTAAAATAATTTTCTGGCTCACCGAGCACCTTATTACGAATATCTTGAGTAACAAGCTCGCTATATCTTGCGCGTAACTTTTCTAAACGAGGTAATAAATCTGTCGGTTGGCCATGATCCGTTTTAGGTAAAGCGATCAGTGTTGGTCGAATATTAACACTTTGTGGATAGACCTTAACTGTATCTATTGATTGCTGTAATAAAGTAAGGCATTGCTGATCACAAATTTCACGGTATAAGTTACCACCCGCATGTAAGTGGCAGATTGGAGGACCATTAACTAAACTTGGACCCTTTTCTATTAATGTAGTATCTAAACCCAGCTCAGCAAAGCGCAAAGCAATGGTTGAACCTGCAACACCACCACCTATAATGGCAATTTTAATGTCTGTACTTTGCAAAGGCTGGAGAGTTACTTGCACTTTATTCATAACAATATCGATAAAATGTATTCATGAGGTTATTTTACGTGGATGTGACTAACTTTCGTAGGGGTAAGCAGAAATAAAAATTATTCGCATGTGTCTATATTTGTACAGCGGCATACTACAGTGCATTTATTCGCCGTTATGCTTTAATGCTTGTTGTTGATAATAACCTTCAATACAGTTATTGCACACACAGCTTATACCTTTAAGTTCAATCGGTACTTTAGCGAGTAATGCTTGAGGTACATTGCTATTCATACACCAGCAACCACTCTCGGCTTTAACATCGCAGCGATTAATTTTTTGGCATAAAGGGCAAATACTGCCATCATTTTTGTCAGTCATAAAATTCAATCTATTTGATTACGGGTGATAAAAAACTAATAGCTTAGTGAATAGTCTAGCTTCTACTGGAAAGTAATGCTTTTCAGACATAAAAAACGACCCGTAGGTCGTTTTTTTGATAGCTAATTAATTTACTCACTTTAAGTAAGTATAGGCATTAACTAGGCAGAAAAACCATCTGACTTTTTACTACGGATTTTAACCATAAAAGCTAATGCTAAAAGCATAAGTAACAAACTTGCCGGCTCTGGTACACTATTAGGAGGACGATTACCATTCTGATTAACTTTTACTACACCCTCAACTATATCGTTCGCACAAGACATTGCCCAACTAAACGCTAATTGTGAAGCATTTTGAAAAGCATCGATACCATTTACGTTAAAGCTAAAGCTTATTACATCGAAATTATTATAGTTGGAACCGGTATTTTGCCTAAATATTGACACATCTCCATCTGTCTTTTTTCCAATTTTCTTGCCTGCAAGGATTTCTCCTTCTTGAACAGAGCTGGAGTTTCTATGGTATTCTTTAGCGGTTTTTGTGGAGTCAATCTCAGTCAAAGAGCCCTTACCATTCCAGTGACTGTTAGAGTCATAATCATCATATTTTCTAGTACCATTAGATAATGCAAAGGCATAATTAAAAGGAGTATCAGCTCCGTTTGTACTAATAAGGAGATCGCCAAATACAATATCCCTACCACCTGCACTATACTGGCCATTATAATCAACAAAATTAGTGTAAATATCAACAGTAACAAGGTCACCTACCGACTTCACATCCATTTTATTGACTTCATATTTCCATTCGTTACCGGGACTAGAAATAGCATCGTTATGTGCATCATTAATCGTTGTATCAACAAGAAAATCGGCGGAAAATACATTAGCAGATACAAATAAGGCTGCTAATGTACAAATCTTTAATACATTTTTAAGTAAAGTCATGTTTATCAGTTATCACTTTCAAATTTATCACTGGGTGAGGTGCTTTTCTTAGCACTCATCGTTAACTCACCCGACCACGAGCAATTATTGTACCATGAATTCAAACTATTCATATCACAATATCTTACATACATGTAAAAGTGTATAACAAGCTAAAAGGTTTCATATTTTATTTCAGATAAAGGTTTATCAACTAAGTCACTATCGGTGTTACAATTTTATTTGTTCCAGCGTTTTGTTATCTTGTCCTATTACCTATAGTTTTTTGGTAAGATAAACAGGCATTAACATCACATAAAACACCTTATTAGAATCGGTATAACATGAATATAAAGAATAGCTTGCGTGTTTCTCTCCTCTCATTATTGTGTCTTTCCTCTTTAAGTTTTGCTAATCAAAATCTTGACGCCAGTTATGAAAAAGCCTTAATTGCTTTTCAAAATGAAGAGTTTGCTAGTGCCATTATTCATTTAAAAAATGTCATTCAAGAAAAACCAACGCATATGCCGTCTCGGGTTTTAATGGCGCAAATACTTATTACCCAAGGCAATGGCTCTGCTGCAAAAATAGAGCTCGACCGAGCAAGAGATGGCAAGGTTGATGATGACCGATTAATAACCTTATATGGCCAATCTTATATCTTACAAGGGAAATATGACGAGGCCCTAACAGTGGCACAACTCGGTCAGCGTAACAAGCAAATTGAAAATGAATTATTACTAATTAGAGGACAGGCATATATTGGCAAAAAGCAATATCAGTTAGCTGATAAAGCTTTTATTGCTGCATTGAGTTTACAACCTAAAAATCAACTGGCCTTATTAGGTAGAGCGCAAATTGCTTTGCATAGCTCAAAAGTTGAACAAGCGCTAACTTACATTGATTTATCGCTTGAGAGTATAAAACCCTTTATTAATGGCTGGATATTAAAGTCAAAAATTTTACACCGTTTAGGCGATCGCCAAGGTGCACTACTTGCTATTGATGAAGCACTCAAAATTAATGATAAGCACTTATCCGCACGTTTAACCAAGGCTATGCTGCATATTGAACTAAAGGAATATCAGCAAGCTATTCCGCACGTAAACTATATTATTGCAGAAATACCTAATGAACCAAGAGCCCGTTATTTAGAAGCAATAATTGATGCTAACTTACCCAGTAACGATAAGGAAAAAGATACTGCCGATAATAACAAGTTATCAGCAGTCATTGCGACCTTAGCCGCAGTACCACCGGAAGTAATGAAAAGCACACCCGATTACTTTTTTTTAGCAGGGTTAACTAATTTCAAATTCGGTAACTTAAATGATGCTCATCGCTACCTAACTTATTATTTAAATTATATTGAATTTGATATTGATGCTGTGCGCATGTTGGCCAGTATTGAAATAGAACAAGGTGATTTAAATTCAGCGCGTCACTTACTGAGTAAAACAAATGTTGCCCGACCAGGAAACCCCGACATCCTGACTCTGTTAGGCTTAACTTATTTACAATTAGAAGAAAGCACCAAGGCACAGTTTTATTTTAAAAAAGTAGTAGATAGTTACCCTTACTCAACGGTTAGTGTTAGTAATTTAGCTCGCAGTAAAATGCAATCAGGTGATTATGAAGCAGCCATCGACGTATTATCGTCCATTAAGGATAATGAAATAAATGGTACCCAAATTAAGCTATTGCTTATTGATTCATACCAAAACACTCAAAATTATTCCTCTGCTATCGATATTGCTAAAGCGCTAATAGCCAAGTTCCCCGAAAATAGTTTTTTTCAACAACGAATTGGCATGCTCTATGGATTAAACAGGCAATTACCTGAAGCCCGGGCTGCATTTGAAAAATCGCTGGAATTAAGTGATACCAACATCATTGCTATGGTGCATTTAGCGCGAATGGACAATATTGCCGGTGATTTTGATAAAGCATTACACTTTTTAGAAGCTAAGCTGGCTATTTTTGATAAAAACACCCTGCTGATGACTGAAATATCTGACAGCTATTTATTTAAAAAAGATATTGATAATGCTTTAATTTGGATACAAAAATCATACGCGCAAGACCCCAATGACTTTTATGTGGTATTAAAGTTAAGTCGTATTTTGACCAAACAAAATAAGCTAGATGAAGCTGTTGACTTAATTGATGAATTTATTGGATTAAACCCCAAACAGCCACAAGCATTATTAACGATTGCCAAGCTGTATCAACAACAAAATAAACCCCAACAGGCGGTATTAGCATTAAGAGATTACGTTGAAAAGTCTCGTAAAAAAGCGAGTGCGCTTATCATTCTTGCTAAAGCACAGCTAAAAGCAAAAGATAATGCAGGTGCCACTAACTCTTATAAAAGATCGATGATCGCTGATGATAGTTACTTACCAGCCTATTTAGGCTTGGTAAATATAACCATAAAAAATAAAAATGAAGGGTTTTCACTAAACTTAATTTCATCCATTGCAGATATCACGAAAAGTGAGAGCTTACCTTTAGTGCTAAAAGGGGATTTATACCTTGCATTAGGTGACACTCAACAGTCTATAAAGTTTTATCAAGATGCCTTACTAAAGTCAGATCAAAAACAAGCAATCTTAGGTTTGTACCGTAGTTACAAACAGCAAAACATACTAAATAAAGCAATCGAACCATTGAATGATTGGCTAAAAAGATACCCTGATGACATGTTAGTAGCTATCGCGCTTGCCGATAGCTACAAAGGTAATGCACAACTACAGAAATCCGCTGACTATTATCAATTATTACTAAAAAAAAATGGGCCTCTGCCTATATTGCTAAATAATGCCGCCAACGTTGAATTTTCTTTAGGTAATACCGAAAGAGCTAAAAAATATGCTCAGCAAGCCTATGGTTACGTGCCTGAAAATGTCGTGATTATTGATACGCTTGCTTGGATTAAAAGTCGAATGGGTGAGCATAAACAAGCCATCGCCTTATTTCGTTTAGCCCTTACTAAAGATTTTGATAATGCTGAAGTAAAATATCACATTGCTGTGACTTTATTTGCGCTATCAAGAAAAGTAGAAGCTAAAAAATACTTAATTGAAGCAATTGACAGTGAACAACAATTTCCTGAAAAAGGCGAAGCGAGTACACTGCTAAAACAATGGTAAAGCTTGAAAGGTAACTGTTCACTGCATGATGAAATTTTTACCTCATTACACGGTCTTTTAAGCAAATAACTTATTAAGACTGTAATGTAAATGAATATAAAAAATACAATGGATTTATCGTTTAACAATATAAGAGCTGTAATAACGAACATCTCGTTTTCGCTATTACTGCTCTTAACTACCAACGTTTATGCTAATCCTAATATTGAAGTTGGCCCAGAATTAGGGAAACCTGCGCCACCAATCACAGTAAAAAATACTCTCCAACAATCAGTAAATATCGAACAACTCAGTGGCGATAAGGGATTAATCATATTATTTTTCCGCTCTGCCGATTGGTGCCCATTTTGTAAGCGACACCTGATTGAATTGAATGACCATGCCGAAAAATTTCGAAAATTAGGCTATGGCTTAGCTGCGATTTCTTATGATAATACCGCGATTTTAAAAAAATTTTCCGAGCATAAAAATATCAGTTATCCGTTATTATCAGATAAAAATGTGAACACTATGTCTGCATATAATATTGTTAATAGTAGATATACCATCGGTGATGAAAATTATGGCATCCCCTACCCTGGTGTAGTGGTTATTGATAATGTGGGTAAGGTCATCGATAAGCATTTTTTCAAAGGCTATAAAAATCGCGTAAAGTTTTCAGACCTGTACCTTCAACTAGTAAAATAATATCTAACGAGTAACAAGAAAAGTTAGCCATCATTAGCCAGACTAAATATTATTGGCAGTTTATGGCTAGCTATACAAAGCACTATCAACAAAGGCTTGAGTTAACTGCTGGTACAACTGGTCGATTGTAGGCCGTTCGTTTATATGTTCAAACAAGCCAGTATGCACGTGTGCTTTGACTCGCTCTGTTTTATCAGAAAGCTGGTAACATAAATTGACCGGCTTTATGATTTCAGCTAGCAGTACATCGATAAGAATAAATGCTTGTGCCAACACTATTTTACCACCACCTTTTTTTAAAATGACTCGTTGAGCAGTTCCGACAATTTTTTTGCCATTAATATTAATATTGTAATCACCATCACAATAAGAAAATTCAGTCGCATGAGCTTGACTGGTTAAGCCATATTTTTTAAAAAAAACCTCTAATACTGCACATAAATTTTTATAGGCTTGGGTGATTGAATAAGGTGTGTCTATTGACCAAAGGTAAAGATGAGATAAGTTGATAATTCCCGGACATTGCGGCACAGGTGCACCACCGGTTTTTCGTGAATGTAATAACCAGTTATCGGCGAATAGCCCTGCTTTAAGCTCATCGGACTCTTGCCATTTTTTACCCGCTGGCAATACCAACGTAGCTTCTTTCGCTTGCCATAACATTAAACATTGCGTGAATTCACCGGCTTGAATTTGGGTGATAAGCTGCGTTTCTTTTTCAAAAACTTTAGCTACAGATATTTGTGAATAACGCAGTAGTTTATTCCCACTCATTTTCCTTTTTACGCTATATTCACCCATATTTTAGTTGATCTCTTTAGGAATCTTCTTCGTGCATTTGACCGTCAACTAACATCATTAATTCCACAGATTTTTCATCATGTTTAGCCAATCTATAACTACCATCAAACATATCCTCTAAAAAGATAGTCTCTCCCTCGCTGGTTTGTAATTGTTTTAGCACGGCTAAAGGAAGCTCTACTCCTACTCCCGTGCCAACTGCTTGTATTTTCAGCTCAATCATAATTATACTCCTATTGAAATGCCAGACATATCACATAATATATTTATGCCTCTAACAATAGAATTATAGCTAGCAATCTCCAACTCACAACATGAGTTATTTGGTCGTATTCTCTGTATTTTCCGACTATCAACTGTCCCAATCCCATAACATCAGATATCACAGTAATTACAATTTTTAACATATTAGGCGACTTATAGTAGGATAGTGCTAGTGTCTAATATCACGTTTTGCTGTAGCATACTGAACCATTAACTTATGATGAAAACCCATCAAAAACAAAGCATAACATTGTTTATATGTACAATTATATAATAAGGCCAACTTGTAGTTTCGCTATTAACAAGCTATATAATTAAAACGAAGAATAGCTTTGTTTTCATACAATCATCCATAAACAATTTTCTACTTTAGCTATCGAATGTAGAAAAATATTTAAGTACTGCTGTTTTTCATAAGTAACCAGTTAATTAACAACCTTAAGGGTAAAACATGAAAACAACTATTATTGCATTGGCTATTTCCGCCACATTAGTACCACTAACAAGCTTTGCTGGCAGTGGACATGAGCATGTTTCTGACAGCGTGATTGAAAAGCAACGCGCTATGTTAGAAATAAAGACAGATGGCAAAGGCTTTGGTCCGCAATCTCCACGTGATCTCAGCTCTCTAAAAGGCACCAATGCTCGTATTTTTGGCGAAGCACCTGCTTATACAGATATGAACCTTTGTAATATACATTTTCATAAAAATGCTGAGCATAAAGGTGGCGAGTTTACTAAATATGCAGGTAATGGTACCGGCACTGGCTATCAGTCAGGTTTTGCTTATTCAGGTAAATTAAGTAGCTCGGAAACTAAAAAGATTAACAAAGATATCTGTCCTAACCCACACGGTGGTCTTTATCCTGGTGATACTATAGAAGTTCACTATGTACATTCAACTGCTCTCGCAAAACCTGGCTATACATTAGGAGCCTGCTTAGGGGAGTCAATTACTAACATACAAGCGCGTGTAGAAACTCAAGTATATGTTTTAGTGAATGACAAAAAGGCTCTAGATTTTAATGAGTTAACTAAACATGCAGTAGTGAATGGTAAACATCAAGCGTTAAACATTCCAAATAATACTGGCGCCCCAATTCAATACGCAGGCTCAACTACGGGTCCTAGCTACAATGAAAAAGCATCACCATTTCAAGTTTCTTGGAGTGTACGCCCTAAAGTTGCCAAGGTTAACATTGAAACCGTTGGAGACTGGTGTAAAGGTAATGCCTTTAAAGAAGACCATGCCCATGGTGTAAGAAACTTAGTTACTAATCCTAAGTTATTATCAAATATGTAGTAAATTTCAGACCCTACTACTAAGTCAAAAGAGAAGTGCGTAATGCACTTCTCTTTTTTGTCTAAATTAAGCGAAACTCTTCATTTATAAAGAACTCATGATTATAACCAAGCACGAACCTGCGCTTTATAATCAATAAACTCACCTTTAAATATCTTAGTCAACGCCCTTTCTTCTGGTGTTATCTGAAAACGTTGAATATAGGCAATATACAGGGCAATCAAGCCAACTCCCCACACTGATCCTAAGAAGCTTACCCAAGCAAATAAAAACGCGACAAAACCGACATACATGGGATTACGAGTATATTGATAAATTCCCGAAGTAACCAATGCGCTAGCTGTTTCAGGTTTTAACGGATTTACCGTGGTTTTGGCTAAGCGAAAAGAGATTGCACCAGATAAGGCAAAAAATAGACCGGCTAGTGAAAATCCAAAAACCAGTGAATACTTTACTGTAGAGATTAACGCTAAAGTACTCGTACACGTGCTCAACCACCAAATACCTGCAGCAGCAATAACAGCAACTAATGGTGGTGGGATTCTATTTTCTAGGGATGTCATTATTATCCTTAATATTTGTTATATATCTATTCAGATGATATCCCATATGGGCTTAGTGTTTAAGTCACCCCACTATATTTATCTGCGTAAGAAGTATCTTTATTGAGCATAGAGAATACATATATTTTCATAGACTAATACTAATCTACCAGCTTACCTAGAAACCTACCTACAGCATTCTCAGGTGATATATCATGGGAGTTTTCTGCTTCAGTAATTGCTGTAACCACAGCAATGCTATCTACGCCCGTCGATATAACTTTTTCTGCACGCTCAAGGGTAATACCACCAATAGCTACAACAGGTATTTTCTGCTGTTTATCTTCAGGCCGTAACGCTAAGACTTGCTTGAGGTTTGCTATGCCCTGAATTTGCCCAGTCATGTCTTTCGTTTTCGTAGGAAAAATTGCGCCAATAGCTAAATAAGATGGCTGTAATTGCTGCGCTAATAAAAACTCATAACAACCGTGTGTACTGATACCTAAACGAATACCAGCTATTTGAATAGCTGCAAGGTCTGCATCTTGTAAATCTTCTTGACCTATATGCACGCCATAAGCGCCATGTTTAATAGCCAGTTGCCAATAATCATTAATGAACAGTCGGGTATCATAGTCTTTAGCTAGCTCTACAGCTTCAATGATTACTTGCTCTAATTCATCTAATGGCAGGTTTTTCACGCGAAGCTGGATGATTTCCAATCCCAAGGGTAATAAACGTTTTAGCCAATATAAAGAATCAATAACAGGATAAAGCCCAAGCTGTTCATCATTCAGATCTAAAGAAGAAAAAGGTGCTAATTTCTGGTACTGAAGGCTAATGTCATCAACGACCTTAGGAAAGTCATTCGCTTTCATAGCAACAGTAGACTGTTCAAAGGCGCCATAATAACTATGTTGTTGTTTAGCACTAAGTTCAGAAGTTTTTGATAACCCCTGATTGATAAAGGCTTTGGTTAAAGTAAATGCATCACGTACTAAATAACCTAAAGCTAAGAACGAAGCTAGTGCTGTAGCAAAACTACAACCGCCACCATGACTGTAATGTGTTGCTATACGAGGTGAACTAAGTTGATAGCTAATAACATGGTGCTGCTTTTCTTGGTTGTCTTGCTTCTCATCACTGAGCTGATTAAGTTGGTGATAGCAGTAATCACTAGCGTAGCTATCATCCTGGCTATGGCCACCTTTGATAATAATGCTAGTGATGGCAAAGTCATCATAGATTTTCTTAGCTAGCTTTTCTGCTGCGGTCTCTTTAGTTAATTGAGCTAAGCTTTGTGCTTCCATCAGGTTAGGGGTGATTACATCCACTTGCTTTAATAAAGGAGTTAGCTGCGCTAAGGTAAGCGCACTGAAACTACCACCAACACTGGCTTGACCAACAGGGTCATAAACCACAACCAAATTGCTATCAGTTTGCTTGGCGTGTATTACTATTTGCCTTAACCAAACTACTTGCTCAACATTAGCCACTAAGCCAATTTTGATGACCGACGGTGCTTTGTCAGTAATTAAAATTTCAAATTGTTGCTGTAAAATATCAATCGAGATTGGGTTTACGGAGGTTAATTTCGAAGAATTTTGCACAGTATTAGCCGTGATCAAATGACAAACTTCTACCCCTAAGCCATGCCCAGTTTTAATATCGGCAGCAATGCCAGCACCGCCAGAGCAATCACTGCCAGAAATAGTCCAAATTATTGGTTTTTGGGCTACTTGTTGTTTTGCTATCATTTCATTTTCTCTACATTATTTTACTTTCAATAAGCTATAAGAAACAAACCCATGGACTCAGGACAATATGCATCCATGCCGCGTCCGACTAAGTCACCACGGGAGTGGCGGCATACTCCTGTTAATATTCACCAAAACTAGTATCGTCATACCCGAAGTGTCTTGTCGGGTATCAATATCTTTTATTTCAACTAATATCACTTTTCTGCTTAAAGTAAATAGCTTAAGGACAAAGTTAGTTAGCCAAAATACAAGGCGGTAGCGCGGAGCCTAGTTTACTCGGTGAGCACTTCCAACGAAGTAGTTGGGTTAATTAACAAAGTCATTTAGCTATTTTGGTGCCAGAAGGGAGTATCAAGCGTGGGCGTGCTGGGATGGGCAGTCTGTCTTTGCTGCATTATACCCGCGACATAACCTTGCTCACCTGCCTGCAGCGCTTGACCAAAGGCTTTTGCCATTAAGACAGGATTATCCGCCAGCGCTACCGCCGAATTTAATAATACCCCGTCATAGCCCATTTCCATCGCCAAACAAGCATCAGATGGTTTGCCAATACCAGCATCTAAAATCAAGGTTGCCTCAGGTAAACGTAAACGAATCGTTTCTAAGTTATACGGATTCATCAAGCCTTTGCCGGTACCAATTGGCGATGCCCACGGCATGATCACCTGACAACCTAAATCGTATAAACGCTGACAAAGAACTAAATCATCGGTGCAATACGGTAAGACTTTAAAGCCATGCTTTATTAACTGTTCTGCTGCATGTAATAACTCAATAGGATCGGGCTGTAAGTTATAATCATCACCAATAACTTCCAATTTTATCCAATCAGTTTTAAAAATTTCACGACTCATTTTCGCTAAAGTGACGGCTTCTTTGGCCGTTTTACAACCAGCAGTATTGGGTAGTAAGTGACCATTTACTTCGGTTACAACTTCCTGTAAATATTGCCATATTTGTTGACCTGATTTTTCTGCAGGATTTTGACGTTTCAACGACAGGGTTATCACTTGCGAACCACTAGCTAGTATGGCTTGCTTCATCACGTGCGGAGATGGATAAAGTGCGCTGCCAATAAGTAAACGACTATCTAGATTTTGTCCATAAATATTCAATGACATTAAACTTAACCTCCCTGAATAGGTTGTAATACATCAAGACTATCGCCATTTTTTACCATGGTAGTGTCATAATCTGTTTTACCAACAAAGTCACCGTTAAGCGCTACAGCAAATGTACTCTGCTGCGGTTCAATAAAATGCAAGGTTAACGCTGAACTGACACTAATATGTGCTTCATGACCTAAAGCGTAGGCTTTTCCGTTAATATGAATGTTCATAACTTGACTCTCTTAAATTACTGCCTGACTGACTCTTCTACCTGACATAACTACGGGTAATAGATCAGAATAAGGTAAAGGGTTATTGGTACTGTTACAGGTTAAGTTTAGTTGATTAGCAATAACTCCAAGGGTTTGTTTCAGTACTACTGGGGCAATTAGATAACCGTGACGAAATAGGCCATTTACTTGAATAAGTGAATCGTGAACGGTAATTTTAGGTTGATTATCACTAAACGCTGGCCTGCATTGACTGACATGTTGACGAATATTTGCTTCGGCAAAACCTGGATGCACGCTGTACGCTGCACTGAGTAGTTCCATTGCTGAGCGAACTGTCATGGGTGAGTCATCATCACTTTCAATTTCAGTGGCCCCAACCACATAAAAGCCTTTGCCTTTTGGCGCAATATAAAGCTGATATCTTGGATGCATTAACCGCACTGGTCTTGAAATATTGACCTCAGGGGCGTACAACTGAAAGAGCTCACCTCTAACCGATCTTAAATCAGACAAAGGGGCGCAATCACTCTTGCTATTTTTACTACTTGCCCCTGTGCCACGACAATCAATCACCAAATCAAATTGTTGATTGTGCTGCTTTTTGTCTTGAATAAAGGTTACCGTACTTTCATGCTCTAAGGAATTAATCCCTACAACCTGACATTCACTCAACCAGTTCAGTTGATTACCTGAACGAGTTTGCTCACTTTGGTTCTCAAGTTGCTTGCGTAGTGCTACTAATAAACGTCGATTACCCAACTGCCCTTCTTGAGGAAGGTACAAACCTTGGTTAAAGCTTCGACCTATTTCTGGCTCTAATGCTAATAGCGCTTGTCGATCCAAGGTTTGTGTTTCTTGCTCTGGGTAATTGTATTTTAAGTGCCTTAAAAAACGCTGATAATCCCCTTTATCTTGCTCATGACTTACCATGATGGCGCCAGTTTGCTGAAAAATAGTATGTTCGTCCAAACTGTCGAGCAAACTCGGCCATAAACGCAATGACTCAAAACCCATATTAACGATATTCGGCTCACAATGGAGTGATTCCCCCAATGGTGTTAACAATCCCGCGGCAGCATAAGCTGCACTGTTATGGGCGAGTTTATTATCTTTATCAAATAAAGTAATAGTTATGCTTTCAGGCTGTTTGTCTTGAGAGTGTTCATTTCGCAGTAAAGAAAGAGCGAGTAACCGCCCCATCAATCCTGCGCCAACAATGGCAATGTTCATCTTTATCCGCCTAAAACCTTGTTCTGTCTAAGAGCCTAGTATTGTCATCCCCGAAACTTATTCGGGGTGACAATGGATATCCGATTAGAAACTTCGGATATAACGAAATAAAGCTAATCCGCTAGTTGGTAGATTTCACTACCTGTTGCTTTAAACTCAGCAGACTTTTCTTGCATCGCTTTCTCAATAGCTTCGTCAGACGTTATCGTTACTGTCTCATCAAGTAATTGAATTTTGATGGCGTTTTTATCTAAGTTAGCGGCGTACTCTCTTACCTCTTGTGATATTTTCATTGAGCAGAATTTAGGTCCACACATAGAACAGAAATGTGCAACTTTACCTGACTCTTGTGGCAAGGTTTCATCATGGTAAGCTCTAGCTGTTTCTGGGTCTAAACCAATATTAAATTGATCATACCAACGGAACTCAAAACGCGCCTTAGACATAGCATTATCACGGATTTGTGCACCTGGATGACCTTTCGCTAAATCACCAGCATGAGCGGCGATTTTATAAGTCATCAAACCTTCTTTTACATCTTCTTTGTTAGGTAAACCTAAATGCTCTTTAGGTGTTACATAACAAAGCATGGCACAACCGTACCAGCCAATATTAGCGGCGCCAATACCGGAAGTAATATGATCATAACCTGGTGCTATATCAGTGGTTAATGGCCCTAATGTATAAAAAGGCGCTTCACCACAGTGCTTAATTTGCTCTTCCATGTTTTCTTTAATCATATGAAGTGGTACGTGACCTGGACCTTCAATGATCGTTTGCACATCATGCTGCCATGCAATCTTAGTTAACTCACCTAAGGTATGTAATTCTGCGAATTGCGCTTCATCGTTAGCATCAGCTACAGAGCCAGGACGCAAGCCATCACCTAGTGAGAATGACACATCGTACTGCTTTAAGATTTCACAGATATCTTCAAAGTGAGTGTAAAGGAAATTTTCTTTATGATGGGCTAAACACCATTTCGCCATTATGGAACCACCACGCGAAACAATACCGGTAACTCGTTTAGCCGTCATAGGTACGTAACGTAAAAGAACACCCGCATGGATAGTGAAATAATCAACACCCTGCTCTGCTTGCTCAATTAAAGTATCACGGAAAATTTCCCACGTTAGGTCTTCTGCTACGCCATTTACTTTTTCAAGCGCTTGGTAAATTGGTACTGTACCAATAGGTACTGGTGAGTTGCGCATGATCCATTCACGGGTTTCATGAATATTACGACCAGTAGATAAATCCATTACAGTATCAGCGCCCCACTTTGCTGACCAAACTAACTTCTCTACTTCTTCTTCAATAGAAGAGGTTACCGCTGAGTTACCAATGTTGGCATTAACTTTAATTAAAAAGTTACGACCAATGATCATCGGCTCACATTCAGGATGGTTAATATTTACTGGAATGATAGCGCGACCGCGAGCAACTTCATCTCGGACAAATTCAGCGGTGATTTGCTCAGGAATGCTAGCTCCAAAAGACTGGCCTTTGTGTTGCAACAGTAAAGTGGCATCTTTTACTTCTTCGCGCTTCAAGTTTTCACGAATGGCAATGTATTCCATCTCTGGGGTAATAATACCTTGGCGAGCATAATGCATTTGCGTGACGTTTTTACCTTTTTTAGCGATGCGCATTTTAGGTAAGTGTTCAAATCGAATACTATCAACACCTTCGTCGGCAAGACGTTGCTGTGCGAACTTTGAGCTATTAGACACTAAAAGTTCAACATCATCACGAGCATCAATCCACGACTCACGCAGACGTGGAATACCTTTGTGCACATCGATTTCAACATTTTCATCGGTATAAAAACCTGAAGTATCGTAAACACAAAGAGGTTCATTTTTTTCGTAAACGGCGTTATCTTTGCTACCACTAATTAAGGTATCAGATAAAGTAATCTCACGCATACCCACTTTGATATCGTGTATTTTACCGGCTACATAAACCTTTTTGGAATTAGGAAAAGATTGGTCGGAAACATTTTTTAAAAAGGCTTCTGCTGCTGCACGTTTTTCACGTCGTGTTTGCGGTTTTTTGGTTTTTTCGTTTGTAGCTTGATCGCTCATGGTCACACCTGATTTAAAATTTTTAATAAAATAAAAAAAGGCGGAGTTTCTTTCACTATTTGTTAGCTAAAGAAGAGGCAAAAAGAGGGGTGTTAGAGCGCCCAGATAATAGGACTTTATCATTCTCTCTTGTTTCCTACGCAGATATTAATCTGATCAGGTTTACGGATCCCGCTTACGCGATCTCAGCCTTTGGCACTCCGACAAGTCTTACAATGCTAACTAATGAGCTAACATTGTCGAAGGATTCTAACGTGAGCGGATAACTGTTAGCAAGTATTAATATTGTTGGGTATCACTAGCACATCAACTAAAAGCCCTACATTACAAAGGAATGAAATACATGTTTTGGCAAAAAACTATGGTACACACAGATTAAAAAACAATTCTCGCTGTAGTAATTTTTATTTCTACTATTATTTATTAAGGTTCCTTGCTAAAAGATATACCAATAGAGCAGGTAAAAAATGTACAAAGACAAACTTGAACGTGGCATATTGGTTGGGTTATTGATACTTACAGCTTTAATTTACTTGCTGCAACGTTACTCCTTGGACCATATCTTAGTCTTTGATGCTCAGACTTCATTTCCAATAAAAGCCATTTCTGATAACTCAACCCTCCACGGAAAGTCCATAACTTCAATCAGTATTGTTGATAATAAGATCATTTTAGATTGTGAAATTATTGCTTCTGATTATGCATGGCCTTTTTGCGAGATAACCTTCAAGCTTCATGATGAGAACATACCAGAGCAACGATATGGCATAAATTTATCTAATTATGAAACGGTTGCAATATACGCGACATACCAAAACATTCACCCTTTAGGTATCCGCTTTCAAATACGCAACTATCATAATGCTTACTCACAGTTACAGGATGTTGAGTCATGGAAATATACTGGCATAGAATACTTTTCATTAGAGGATTCACCTCTCATCATTCCTATTAAGGCGCTGCAAGTAGCAACTTGGTGGCTTCTAGAGCGAAAAATTCCTATTGCAGAGTCAGCCCCAGAATTAAAAAATGTGATGGTGTTAGAGCTTGCTACAGGTAATAACATCAAGCCAGGAAAATACCAAATAGTGTTAGAGAAGATAATTTTTCAAGGAAAACGTTTTTCTACAGAACAAGTATATAGTGCCATCATTCTGTTATGGGTAAGTGCCTCGCTGTTTTTATTTTTCTATCACTTAGCGCTATCAAGAAGTAAATTAAGAAAGGCGCATAAAAAAACCTTAGATTTAAAAAGGTTAAATAAATTACTTAATGTTCAAACACAGGAGCTAAAAGATCAAGCTGAACGTGACCCCCTCACTGGCGCTTTAAATAGATCAGGCATTAAAGCCATTTTCATCCAAGACCTTCCACAATTGTCTATTGCTTTTATTGATATTGACCACTTTAAACAAGTAAATGATATTCATGGCCATGCCGTAGGCGATGATGTATTACGAAAATTCTCAGCTTTACTAAGTGAAAACTCTAGGGACACTGATTTTTTAGCTCGCTGGGGCGGAGAAGAATTCTTACTCGTTTGTCCAAATACTACTTTGGCAAAAACACGCACACTTGCTGAAGCGTTAAGGGAGCTAATTGAAAATTATCAATGGCCAAACGACATTAAATTAACCTCAAGTTTTGGCATTGCACAAAGAAGGAAAGAATCTAATACCAAGTTTATTGCCCGTGCAGATAAAGCTTTATATTCTGCCAAGGCACAAGGACGTAATAGAGTAGTGAGCTCAAAATAGAATATGCTTGCAACCAATGTTTATGAGGGTAAGATGTTCTGCAAAATTACCTAGAGACATACACATGCTTAAGATTATCAAACCCGACGAATTTACACTAGTTCCTTGGAAAAATGGCTTAGGTCATACCACAGAATTAGCGATTAATGAGAATGGAAGTTTAGATGATTTTGACTGGCGCTTAAGTATTGCCAGTGTTATTGCTGATGGTGAGTTTTCCAATTTTTCTGGTTATCAGCGTAACTTGGTATTTATTGAAGGAAATGGTTTAATACTTGACCATAGAAATGGCGATATTGATCAGCTAACTCAATTGCTTGATATTGCTCGCTTTGATGGCGCAAGTAAAACTCATGGCGCTTTAATCGATGGCGGCATTAAAGACTTCAATATAATGACAAATCAAAACACATTTTCCCCTGAAGTTAATGGTTATGTAGAGCAGCAAACTGTCACTGTTGAATTATTAGCAGGTAACTTACTTTTTGCCTACAGCCTAACTGACGAAATGCGTGTAAATACATCTCAAGATGAAGATTGTACTGTGCCTGTTGGTCATCTACTTAAGGTTTTTGAAATAAATGACAAGCAAAAAGGCAATGAACTTACCGTGAAAGTATCAGGTGAGAATATGATCGTAATACAGCTAAAACTTAAGTAGTACTGCTTATTAAGAGAGTGATGATTTATATTTACTGAGCTTTAAGGTTGAGCCAAAACTATTGGTTTTTCAGTGATAACTCACTGGCTAATGCTTTATTTGACAACTCAAAATAGCGCTTACCTCCATTGTTCTAAAGGGAATAATACCATTTTCATTAAGTTTGTGATCTTGTTGTGCTTAGGAAGAATAAATCATGGCAAGGCGCTCGATTGAGCAATAGCTGGCTATTGGGATTGAGAGCAACGCAGCCTTGGATTATTATAACCCGCACAAGTGGGCAATAATTGAATGAAATTGCTATAAGTGCCTAGAAACATTATGTATTCTCATTAGATTCATCAAGCTGCCATCAGCTAAGGCTGTCATTAAACCGTTTTCTAATCGTTTAGCTAACACAAGGTTATTTTCTTCTACAAAGTAATAGAAAGGAAAATTATAATGAAGGATCAGATCATCCATCAGAATGATATTAGGAAGCTCCTGTACTAGAGCACTTTGCTCGGCATAACCCTCAAATATTGCACGAGTAAAATAGTCACAACGCTTTTAGCAAGCATTTTAAAATAATGATACAACTAATGCATTGAAGATTCTGCTGTTTTCCATTTACCTTTTAATACCTCAAAAGCTGACATTTTCGCGCCTTCTAACTTGGCTTCCTCCAGCGTAATAACGGCATGATTCCCTAATTTTTCATGACTTTCATCGTGATCACTACTTTGTTTCAGAGTAATAAGGATTTTTAATAAACTCATCGTAAGTTTGGTATTTTTTGGTGTCAATCTCAACGCTTGTTCTATTGCTTCTAATGCGGGTTTTATTCGTTTCTTCTCGAAATGTTCAATGGCCATTTCATTCAATTGCTTAGGTGAAAAATGAATGTCACTACGCTCTGAGGTTTCTTGATCTATATATTTATTGATCACTTGGCTCGTTAATGATTCACCTGAAATCTGATTTTTTATCGCATCGAGTAACTTTATCGCTTCTTCTCTCATACCCAACTCATGAAAGACTTTAACTTTATCAAGATTATCTTCTATCTTTGGAGAAGCTTTTAGGTTGACATGATTTTCAACTAAAGTGCTTGCCTTACCTCCTTGATTTTTCGCATTAAGTAAACGCGCTTTTACCACCAGTAATTGTTGCTTGAATTCACTAACATCATCGTTTTCTTTTTCAAACTGTTCTATATAACGATCTATTTGCTGTAAGACCTTTATTGAACGATCATCCGTCATAGCACAAACTAAATCTATGCCTGCACGAATAACGTTCAATGTTAATTCTGGCGAGTCATGGATTGAGTTTTTGGCTTGTTGAGCAATATTGCGTGTTGCAATAAATTGACCTTCGTGATCATGATTAAGTCGTGCTAAATCCCATGACTTTTTATTACGTTCAATATTTCTAGGGGACAAGGCTGTTGCTTTTTTAATTTCTTGGTAAGCAAGTGAAAACTCCTCTCGCTCTATATAATATTGAGCCAGCATATCGTGAGTACCAAAACGAGTTTCTGGATTTTTACATAGAGTATTCAGCATCTCGTTAATTTCATCAATACGCCCTTGCTTCAATAAGGACTTAACATAGCCTAAATAAACCCAGGCATATTTATAAGTATTTAGTAATTCATGAAAAAAATTCTCAGCCTCTTTGAACTCCAATAAATTAAGAAAAGAATCTCCTTTCATTCGCAATATATTGGGGTAGTATTTCTGCAGGCTTTTATCTAATAAATGCCTGTCTGCAAAATAAATGGCTTTAGCATATTGTTTTTTATCAACGGCACTATATATGTTAAAAAGTAGCTTTTTCTTTTGTAATGTATTAATTAAACGAGTTTGAATTGTTTTAGGCGCTAAGGGTTTTGCCCAAAAATCATCCGGTTGTAGTTCAGAAATTGAATTTACTAACGCCTCACTTGTTTCTGCACTTAAAAAAATTAGTACGGTTCTTTTACTCACATAACCTTTAAACTTTAACTCTTCTAACAGATGAAATCCGTCTTTATCACTTTTAACATTAAAAGAACAAATAACAACATTAAAAGTAGTCTTCTCACATAGACGTATACCGTAATAAGCGTTTTCTGCACACTTAACTTGTTGAATACCTAGGTTATAAAGTGACTTTTTTAAAACATCATGAACGAGTAATGTGTCATCGATAATCAAGACTTTTAGTTTAGAGAAATCATCCAAGTCATTTTTTTCCAGCTCTTCCATATACACTACAACCTTTAAATCCATTCATAAACATTAGCAAATTGGATATTTGCTTTAGGTAGAGTCCAATAATCAAGCGATATGTTATTTTTTAAAATGAATAATATCGTTTTATGGCACTTAGTAAACACCTTAACCTATGATGGCACAACATTATACTGTATTGACTTTTGCACCCTATTTTTCTCAATATATCTACTTATTTCATCCATATGAATTGACTCTCGATTAAGTCACTCATATAACCATATTTCCTTTGATTATTTTTTATAACAATCAAAGGAAAAATAAAAGTTTACATTTGTTCTAATCGAATACCACAGGTTTCTTTAATGTATTTAACCACAAAGAATATGCTCAGCAATGCTGATACCGTATATAAACCATAAGCGCCAGCCAAACCAAAACTATCTAACAATATTGGGAAGGTCATGGTAATGGCAAAGTTTGCTATCCATTGAGCACTTGCCGCAACAGCTAAAGCAGCACCACGAATGCGGTTATTAAACATTTCACCTAACAAGACCCAAACGATAGGACCCCAACTTAAACCAAAAAACACCACAAATAAATTAGCCATGACTAAAGCCACTGTGCCGGTTGTATCGCTTAATGCCAACTGACCTGCTTCATTTAAACCACCGGTGCCAAAGATAAAGGTCAGTGCACCTAAGGTGACAAACATACCAACACTACCCACCAGTAATAAAGGTTTTCGGCCGATTTTATCTACCAATGCAATGGCAATAAAGGTAGCAACGATATTGGTTGTGCCGGTGATTAAGTTTATAAATAACGATTGTGATTCATCATAACCAGCAGCTTGCCAAAGCTCCGCACCATAATAAAACACCACGTTAATCCCAACAAATTGCTGGAATACTGACAAGCCGATGCCCACCCAAATAATAGGGTGAATGGTTTTCTTACCATCAATAAAAAGATCCATAATGCTGGGTTTTGTATCGCCATGCAGGGATTTTTTAACTTCTTCAATTTGCTCATCTTCAACGCCAGTTGCTATACGTTTGAATATAGCTCTTGCTTGCTCAATTTGACCTTGAGCCACTAAGTAGCGTGGTGACTCAGGAATGAATATTACCCCCACTAAAAATAGCAAAGCAGGTAGTAACTCCACCCAAAACATCCAACGCCAGGCGGCCAAATCTAAGAGTAAAATAGCTTCAGCGCCACCAGCTTGAGCGGCAATGATGTAGTTACTTAAGAAAGCGGCAAACAAGCCCAGTACGATAGCTAATTGCTGTAAAGTTGCTAAACGACCACGCAAAGCCGCGGGAGCAACTTCGGCTATGTATGCTGGGGCAAGTACCGATGCAGCCCCAATACCTAATCCACCAATTAAACGATAAAAAATAAATTCCGCAGACGAGCTTGATATACCCGAGCCAAATGCACTTATAGAAAAGATAACCGCGGTTATAATCATTATCGGTTTACGCCCAAAACGGTCAGATATCGGTCCAGCCATCAAAGCGCCAACAGCACAACCTAGCAACACCGAAGCAACATTAAAACCGGTTCCTATGTCGCTAGAGCCAAAGGCATTACCTAACGCAGTGACTGTGCCATTAATAACTCCTGAGTCAAAACCAAATAGAAACCCACCTATAGCTGCCACTGAGGAGATAAATAATACGTATAAGAATGAGGTTTGAATTTCTTCAGTGTCGTGCAGTTTTTGCATTGAATTATCTGGCTCAGTGGGGGTCATCTAATTGTTTCCTCTTATTGTTATATTGTTTATTTTAAAGATAACATTCGACTATAGCACTTTAAAGTTAAACCATGATTAAGATTAAGTACGCAATTAATCCTTTGATATCCATGCATTAAAAGCGCCATGCCATTTTTATTTATTCTTACTATTTATCGGATATTTCAAAAGTTACTGGGGTATAGCGGCTTATTTCTGCCATTACTTTAGACAAGGTTTCACCATTAAAAACAAGTTATCTTGTCGCTAAGATAAACTTTTTTTAATTACTTTATGGTCGATAACCTAAACTATGTCAGTACCTACACAATATATGCAGATAAGTCTCCGCAAGGCTTGCCTTTCATATTAGCCTGTATATACTACCAGTAACACTGTGTAAATTTACAGGCTAAAGCTATGATAAATTCGACTACCGAATTGCGCCCGCTGACCAATCGCCAGCAACAGATTTATGATTTAATCAAAGTAAAAATCCAAGATACTGGTATGCCACCTACGCGCGCCGAAATAGCCAAGTTTTTTGGTTTTAAATCAGCTAATGCCGCCGAAGAGCATTTAAAAGCTTTAGCTAAAAAAGGCTATATAGAAATGCTTGCCGGCACCTCTCGTGGCATTCGGTTAGTTGAGGAGTTTCTTGAACCAGAGGGTCTACCTCTTATTGGTCGAGTTGCTGCTGGTGAGCCTATTTTGGCGCAAGAACATGTCGAAGAACATTATAAAATGGACGGTGATTTATTCCATCCTGCTGCAGATTATCTCTTACGTGTTAACGGCGAAAGCATGAAAGACATTGGTATTATGGATGGCGATTTACTTGCCGTTCATCAAACAACTGAAGTAAAAAATGGTCAAGTTGTTGTTGCCCGCGTTGAAAATGATGTCACCGTAAAGCGTTTTAAACGTGAAGGTAATATTGTTTATTTACATGCCGAAAATGAAGATTTTGAACCAATCAAAGTAGATTTAGAGAATCAAGAATTCAATATTGAAGGTATCGCGGTTGGCATTATTCGCAGTGGTAGCTGGATGTAACTAGCTAAAAACATCACAAATATATAACGCATAAATACGTTATATTTAAAACGTCATTATTTACTTAGCCAAAAAAACGGCAGTAATTAATGACGTTTTTTTATGCCTACGTTTCATAAAAGCGCTCTTCACTTCATTAATATTTTTAATCTCTCCCTTTAATTTAACAAAGCTACTTCCAGCAAAGCCTACGCTCAATTTAGAGCTAATACTCCATTGAATTAAATGACTTTTTTCTAATTTTATAGCTATAAAATATTTGACCTAGATCAATTTATAGCGTAATTCTATAAACAGTAACGCATACAAAACGAACACAAAAAGAATAAAAAGCCGTCGATGCGCTAATCCTGTCTCACTAGTTCACTAGTGTCTGCCTGATTATTATTCACGTCGGTAATTAACCTGATATTTGGATTAAGTAATATTCGTCATAAACCGTTCTACATCGCGAAATAATGCCTAAACCGAGCTCTGGTTAGTTCATAAAAATAATAATAACAACAGATATTCAGTTCAGTGAGTTATGAAGTACATTGCTGCAGATCTGTTCTCTATAATGAAAAGAGGAGATGCCGTGTGGGGAAACATAAGCTAATTTGGCTAGTGTTGGTAAGCCTATTTACCAATTCAGCCTGGGCAGATATGCAGTTAAACCTGACTAAAGGGGTTACTGCTGTAAGTAGAGAGGTATATGATTTACATATGCTGGTGCTCTACATTTGTACTGCTATCGGTATTTTGGTTTTTGGCGCAATGTTTTGGTCAATGGCATTTCATCGAAAATCTAAAGGTGCAAAACCTGCTGATTTTCATGAAAGCACTAAAGTTGAAGTATTATGGACAGCAATACCCATTGTTATTCTTATAGCCATGGCAATTCCAGCAACACAGACTTTAATCGCAATGGAAGACAATGAAAATTCTGATGTCACCATTCAAATAACGGGCTCTCAATGGAAGTGGCATTACAAATACTTTGATCAAGGTATCGAGTATTACTCTGTGCTTTCGACCCCAAGCGAACAATACCAAAATCAACTAGAGACTAGCGCCATCAAAGGTGAAAACTATTTACTCGAAGTTGATAAACCCCTTGTTATTCCTGCCAATAAAAAAGTTAGATTTTTAATCACCTCTGATGATGTTATTCATGCTTGGTGGGTGCCTGCTTTTGCCGTTAAACAAGACGCTAACCCAGGTTTTATCAATGAAGCATGGACTAAAGTTGACGAACCCGGAGTCTACCGTGGTCAATGTGCTGAATTATGCGGAAAAGACCATGGTTTTATGCCAATAGTTGTTGAAGTAAAGTCTGAAGCTGATTATGCCAAATGGCTTGATGAACAACACCAAATGATTGCCCAAGCTGCAGAAGCTGAAAAAGCATCATTAAGTGCAGCAGTCCCTATGGATGAATTAATGGCCTTAGGTGAAACCACCTATGTTGCTTATTGTGCCGCATGTCACCAAATTTCTGGTACGGGTTTACCGCCAGCATTTCCTGCGCTTAAAGGAAGTCCTGTTGCTATGGGTGATATCGCCACGCATATTAAAACGGTCTTTAATGGTAAAGCTGGCACGGGTATGCAGGGTTATGGTAAGCAATTAACCATGAAAGAAATTGCTGCCGTTGTTACCTATGAGCGAAATGCTTGGGGCAATAATACTGGTGATGCCGTACAAGCATCTGATGTGAAATCTGCGGTTGAAAACTCTTCTGTTGAAGGTACAGCACCAGCGGCAACAGCATCCGTAGCGATTGAGACTAGCGTTGAAGAAACGGTAGAGACAATAACTGAAGAAGCACCCGTAGAAGATTTAGCTAGAGTGTATAGCCAAGATGAATTAATGGCCATGGGCGAAAAAGTCTATATAAAAGCGTGTGTTGCTTGTCATCAACCGACAGGTACAGGTTTGCCTCCAGCATTTCCTGCGCTTAAAGGCAGTGTGATTGCCACGGGAGATGTCGCAGTGCATTTAGATATGGTGATTAACGGTAGTAAGAAAAATGCTGCCATGGCTGCTTTTGCCAGTCAATTGACCAAAACCGAAATAGCCGCCGTTGTGACTTATGAGCGTAATGCTTGGGGAAACAATACTGGTGATTTAGTACAACCTGCAGCTGTTGATGCTGCTAGTGCGAAGTAGGGGGATATAAAATGACTACAGACGTTATAGAACAAGATTCGCACGACGAGCATCATGATGACTCACATGAACACGGGAAGATGACTGGTATAAAACGTTGGCTTTATACCACTAACCATAAAGATATCGGTACTTTATATTTATGGTTTGCTTTTATTATGTTTTTAACTGGCGGCGCTATGGCTATGGTCATTCGTGCTGAGTTATTTCAGCCGGGGTTGCAATTAGTAGAGCCTGACTTTTTTAACCAGTTAACCACAGTGCATGGTTTGATCATGGTCTTTGGTGCCATTATGCCCGCTTTTACCGGCTTTGCTAACTGGATGTTACCTATGATGCTAGGGGCGCCAGATATGGCATTGCCTCGCATGAATAACTGGAGCTTTTGGATTCTTCCTTTTGCTTTTGCTATTTTACTGGGTTCTTTCTTTATGGAAAGTGGCGCGCCTAACTTTGGTTGGACATTCTACGCACCGTTATCTACGACTTACTCTAATGGTAGTACTGCATTCTTCGTTTTTGCTGTTCATATCATGGGCATATCTTCAATCATGGGCGCAATTAATATTGTTGTCACCATTATGAATATGCGTGCTCCTGGCATGACCTATATGAAAATGCCTTTGTTTGTTTGGACCTTTTTCATCACGGCTTATTTGTTGATTGCGGTAATGCCCGTGCTCGCAGGTGTGGTTACCATGTTACTGACCGATACCTATTTTGGTACCAGCTTCTTTGATGCTGCTGGTGGTGGTGATCCAGTTATGTTCCAGCATATTTTCTGGTTCTTTGGACACCCTGAAGTTTATATTATGATTTTGCCAGCATTTGGCATTGTATCAACCATAATTCCAGCCTTTTCACGCAAGAGACTGTTTGGTTATAGCTCAATGGTGTACGCAACCTCATCGATTGCCTTACTATCGTTTATCGTGTGGGCGCATCACATGTTCACAACAGGAATGCCGTTATTTGGTGAGCTGTTCTTTATGTATTGCACCATGTTAATTGCTGTTCCTACCGGGGTTAAAGTCTTTAACTGGGTAGCGACTATGTGGCGCGGTTCGTTATCCTTCGAAACCCCTATGCTGTTTTCAATCGCCTTTGTTATTTTATTCACCATTGGTGGCTTCTCAGGCTTGATGTTAGCTATGACGCCAGTTGATTTTCAGTATCACGATACTTATTTTGTTGTCGCCCATTTTCACTATGTATTAGTGACTGGTTCTTTGTTTTCCATCTATGCTGGAGCTTATTACTGGTTACCTAAATGGACAGGTCATATGTACAACGACTCTTTGAGCAAATGGCATTTTTGGTGTTCATTAATCTCAGTAAATTTACTGTTTTTTCCTATGCACTTTTTAGGTTTAGCTGGTATGCCGAGAAGAATCCCTGATTATGCGCTGCAATTTGCCGACTTTAATAAGTGGGTCAGTATTGGCGGTTTTGCCTTTGGTTTATCGCAACTAATATTCTTAGCTGTGGTAATCAAATGTATTCGTGGTGGTGAAAAAGCGCCAGCAAAACCTTGGGATGGCGCAATAGGATTGGAATGGACTGTAGCAAGCCCTGCACCTTACCATACCTTTAGCACGCCGCCGCCACAGAGCGATATTGATAATGCCGATCAACACGAGCACTAATTTATATGAGCACAGATGAAGATAAGGCCAACATAAATAACGCTGTTATTACTGATACTGGCAACAGTGTCAGTAATAACAATAAAACGGTAAAAAAATTACTTGTTGTTGTTATTGCTATGTTTGGCTTTGGCTTTGCTTTAGTGCCTTTATACGATGTGTTTTGTGATATTACCGGCCTAAATGGCAAAACTAATAGTACTGCGGCGACTTACACAGAAGATGGTATTGATGAGTCACGTACTGTAAGAGTTCAATTCATTACCCGTAATGCTAAAGGTATACCGTGGAAGTTTGAGCCAGTAATTAATGAAATAAATGTTCACCCAGGTGAAATGAAAGTAGTGTCTTTTTATGCAAAAAATAATGCTTCACATGACATTATTGGGCAAGCAGTTCCATCAGTATCACCGGGGTTAGCCGCAAATTATTTTCATAAAATTGAATGTTTTTGTTTTACGCAACAACCGCTATCAGCGGGAACTGACGTTGAGATGAGTTTGCAGTTTTATGTAGATTTAGAACTGCCAGCAGATATAAAAACGTTAACTTTATCTTATACCTTGTATGACATAACCGAGAAGTCGTCATAGGGTTCTACTCGAAAAAGGGATAGAAAATGACTAACAAAGAATATGAAAGTTATTACGTACCTAGTCAAAGCCACTGGCCAATTGTTGGCGCGGTAGCACTATTTATGATCGCCTTTGGTGCCGCTAATTATGTCACCGATTTAAAAAATGAACAAAGTGGTTATGGTGTCTACTTACTTCTTGCGGGTATTGCACTTGTTATCTATATGCTCGCAGGTTGGTTTAGTGATGTTATTAAAGAGTCATTAGCCGGTAAGTACTCACATCAGATGGATAATTCATTCCGCCAAGGTATGAGTTGGTTTATCTTTTCAGAAGTAATGTTTTTCGCCGCATTTTTTGGTGCCTTACTCTATTTACGAGTATTCTCTGTACCTTGGTTGGGTGGAGCAGGCAATAACGCTGCAACTGGCGCGGTACTTTGGCCTGACTTTGTAGCCCAATGGCCTTTATTAACAACGCCTGACGGCACTACAACCACATCAATGGGTTGGTTTGGATTACCCTTAATTAATACTGTTTTATTATTAACATCTTCGATTACTGCCCACTTTGCTCACACTGCATTAATTAAGAACAATCGTAAGCCGCTAAAAATATGGTTGGGTATAACCATATTACTGGGCGTAGCGTTTATGTGCTTTCAAGTATTAGAATACGCGCACGGCTACTCTGAAGAAATGCGCCTATTTTTAGATAGTGGTGTTTACGGTAATACTTTTTACTTATTGACTGGCTTTCACGGTATGCACGTTACTTTGGGCTGTATTATGTTAATCGTAATGTGGTTTAGAATATTAAAAGGTCATTTCACCCCAGAGAATCATTTTGCTTTTCAAGCGGCAAGTTGGTATTGGCATTTTGTCGATGTGGTTTGGGTAATGCTTTTTGTTTTTGTTTATATTTTATAAGGTCTGATTTTTTGCAGTATGCTAATTCCCCAAAAAAAATATTAGCTAAATCATTAGTGAGAAACGCCCTTTGGTTAGGGCTAACGCTTATCGTCTTTATTTGTTTGGTTAAATTGTCTTTTTGGCAATATAACCGTGGCTTTGAAAAGGAACAGCGCAGCCTCCGTATTACGCAACTTAATGCGGAGTCGCCGTTAACCTTAAACGAAATAGTTAACCTTTCTAAGGAAAAGCAATTTACGGGTAAAGAGAGTATTAACGATTTTCCTGTCACCATTAAGGGTCAGTTTAATGGTGACTATATATTCCTACTCGATAACCAAGTTGAGAAGAGCTCTTTAGGCTATCGAGTATTACAAGTGGTGCAAACATCAAGCCATGCAGTTTTAGTTAATTTAGGTTGGGTGCAAGGCTCAATTGATCGAAGCGTACTGCCTGATATTACTCCCTTAGCTGGACAGTTTACTTTTCAAGGCCATGTGCGCATTGTCGAACAGGGAATAATGCTACAAGCACAAGACTTTAGCCAACCAAGTTGGCCATTACGTGTACAGCAAATTGAATTAACTAAATTTTCCACATTAATATCTCCGCTAATAGATAAGCCATTACTGCCCTTTGTTATCTATGTCGATCCAAAAGAAACCCTTGGTTATATAAAAAATTGGCATCCTATGGTGATGCCCGCCGAAAAACATTTCGGCTATGCCTTTCAATGGGCCGCTTTAGCTATCGCTTGGCTCATATTGATGGTTAGCTTGCGCATTAAAACACAAAAAACTATCCGCGATATTTCCGAAAAGTCATCTGAGGCATTACAGAATAGTTAAGCGGAAACATTCACAACACTCTACATAATAATAAAAAGAAAATAAGGCGTTAATATATGGCTACTTCAATAAACCCAAACGATTCAAGTGATGGCAGTACCGCTTCCCTGACAAGTAACAGTACAGATAACTCTGACCATATTTCAACGCATAGCTCAAAATATAGAAATCGTCGTAGCTTACTCTTACTGCTTTCAGTATTTATATTACCTATATTATTAGCCAAACTAGCTTTAGAGCATCAATGGCTAGACCTAGGTGTAACAAATCAAGGTAAGTTATTAGCCCAGCCATTAACGCTAAGCCAGTTAGGCATTGAGCAGTCAGAGTTTGGTAAACAATGGCTTATTATTTATCGATTGCCTAACGTATGTCCTGAAAAATGTTTGCATAGTATTGAAGTAGTGCACAACAGTTATGTCGCGCTAGGAAAAGATATGCCAAGAGTTTCTCCAGTATTACTCAAGAAAAACATTTTTTCCGCCCAGCAAAATAAGCGACTTGCCAAGAGCCAATGGCAAGTGCTTGTCTTAACACCTCAAATGAATAACTTACTGCAAGAGCCACAAGTACTTATTGCCGATCCTTTAGGTAACATTATTTTAAGGCATCAACTACCAGAGAATGTTGAACAACAGCCGGCTTTTGGTAAAGCTATTATTGCCGATATGAAAAAGCTATTGAAATATTCCAAGGTGGGTTAACTAAATGACAGAAAACAATAAAAACACGAAAACACTGCGTCGCTTAGTACTCACTAGTTTGTTGTTAGCCATAGTTGTGATTGGCTTAGGCGCTTATACCCGTTTAACCCATGCAGGCTTAGGCTGCCCTGACTGGCCAACATGTTATGGTTTACTTGACGTACCTCAAACGAGTCTGGAAATAACAGCCGCCGAGCAAGCTTTTCCACAAAGACCTGTAGAGCCTGCTAAAGCATGGAATGAGATGATTCACCGCTATTTTGCCGGTAGTCTCGGTTTGCTTATTGCTGCTATCGCCTTTCTTTCGGTTAAGTTACGTTTTTCAAAAAGTGTACGAATTAGGTACCCTGTCTTTCTGCCGCTATTTATTTTATGCGTTGTTATCTTCCAAGCTGCCCTTGGCATGTGGACGGTAACACTGAAATTAATGCCCATTGTGGTGATGGGGCATTTACTTGGCGGTTTCACTACTATTTGCTTACTCTTCTTATTATATTTACGCATTAATGCAAAAGGAATAAATGCTCAAGGGGCAAATTTAGTCGATGGGCAACTTAAAAAGTACAGTAGCTATGCACTTTTAGGTATTACAATTTTAACTGCACAAATTGCCCTTGGTGGTTGGACTTCCTCAAATTATGCAGCAATGAGTTGTGTAGAATTACCCATTTGTCAGGGAGACTGGTTATCCGATTTAACTTTTGAGCAGTCATTTGACTTAATTCCTCCAGCCAAAGAGAGTTATGAGTTTGGCCACCTTGCCCACAATGAACGAGTGACTATCCATGTTAGTCACCGTATAGGCGCTATCATTACCGGTGTATTTCTCGCTTGGTTGGCCATTATTGTTTTTCTCAAAGCAAGAACGCATTCATTAAAGAGTGCCGCTGTTGCTGTACTCAGTTTATTAATAATTCAAATAAGTTTAGGAGTCAGTAATATTTGGTTTTCGTTACCACTTAAAGTGGCTGTCGCGCACAATTTAGTTGCCGCTTGTTTAATGCTAAGTTTAATTACCTTAGCTTATAAATTAAGAAAAAATTCCGAGGAGTCTCTCTATGAGTAAAGTTATCAATGAAACTATGTCATCAACGAATAATGCTGATCATCATGCCTTTTCCATTGGTGAGATGCTTACTAATTGGCGTGCTTATTACGATATAACAAAACCTAAAGTTGTCGCTTTACTGGTGCTGACAGCATTAGTGGGTATGAGTTTGTCCGTTCCAGGTGGATTGCCATGGCAATTATTATTACCAGCCATGCTAGGCATTGCTTTATTATCTTCTGCAGCAGCCGCTATTAATCATATCGTCGATGAAAAAATTGATACGGTTATGGGACGAACTCATAACAGGCCCTTACCCGAGGGTAGAATTAGTGCCACAAGTGCTATTGTATTTGCCACTAGCATAGCCTTGTTAGGTTTTATTATTCTTTATGCCTTAGTCAACCCACTTACTGCATTTCTAACATTTGCTGGCTTAGTTGGTTATAGCTTTGTTTATACTATGTATTTAAAGCGTGCTACCCCGCAAAATATCACTATTGGTGGTTTAGCTGGTGCTATCCCCCCTTTATTGGGTTGGACAGCAATGACTAATGAAATAGCACCTAACGCTTTATTATTAGTATTAATTATTTTTACTTGGACACCCCCACACTTTTGGGCATTAGCGATTCACCGTAAAGATGATTATGCCAAAGTAAATATACCTATGCTGCCTGTAACTCATGGCGTGAGCTTCACTAAAACTCAAATATTGTTATATACCGTATTACTCTTCATAGTTTGCTTATTGCCTTATTTAGTTGGCATGAGTAACTGGTTGTATTTAGTCGGTGCTTGTAGTTTGAATTTGATCTTTTTTGGCTATGCTTGGCAACTCAAATTTCATGCAAAAGAAGAAACTGCAATGGCAACATTTAAATTTTCCATTATTCATTTAATGTTACTTTTTATTATTTTGTTACTTGATCATTATTGGTTACCAATGAGTTAACGCCAATAGCTTTGTTACAATATCTAGGTAATAGAACTTAACAACAGTCTCAATAGACATAAGGTTTCAATGAATAAAATTATCTATGGCATTATTGCTTTTATATCAATCAGTGCTGGTGCAGTTGGCTTTCATCTTATTACGCAAACAAAGCAATTACCTCCGCCAGAATTTGCTTTGCACTATCAACAGGCTCGACCGATATCAGATTTTAGTTTAACTGATGAGTTGGGACAGCCTTTTAATAATTCCCAGTTACTCGGTAAATGGTCATTAGTTTTTTTTGGCTATACTTCTTGCCCTGATGTTTGCCCCACGACCCTGCAAAACCTCAATTTTATCTATGACGACCTAACGACCATTGCTAGTAATAGCCAAGTATTATTAGTGTCTGTAGATCCCAAAAGAGACACTACCCAAAAGCTTGAACAGTACATCGGCTATTTTAATCCTAACTTCAAAGCACTGCGCGCAGAACACGATGTTCTTTTCCCTTTTTCACGAAATTTAGGCTTGATGTACGCCATCACCACTAAAGAGACAAGTAACAACGAGGTTGATATAGTAAAAGATGAAAGCTATTGGGTCGATCACAGCGCATCATTAGTATTAATCAATCCAGCGGGGAAAATAGCAGCAATATTTAAACCTGAGCAAGCGGTAGGTGAAGTGCCAAGTATTGATAATGATAAGTTATTAAGCGACTATCAAAAAATAGTCGCTCTCTATCAGTGATTTGGGGAAGGCTTTATAAAGGGATAAACATTTGGATATGTTGATCTTTCGAGATTGTTTTTTCAGCTATTTGTTGGGCCTTTATACAAGGCAGAGCCTTTGTCATGTGGTTATTCCACATAAAAAGGCGATAACGCGGTAAAAATGCCCAACAAGCGCTGTCCTTTTATAAATGATACCAACTACCGTCAGCTTTTAAGATAAACCATGGTTTAGAATACCAATAGTAGCGACCTGGTTTGCTAATACTTGCTGCCGTGCAGTTAGCGCGCACTCTACCAATGGGTAAATCTTTAGAAAAGTTGATGCTAAAACTATTATCATCATGCCAGTTAATTTTTTGCTTACCTAAACCTGAGATATAACAATTAAGGCCTGATTTATAAAAATCACCCGTCTCCACTTCAAAGGTGATGCTCTTCGCTTCTTTGTGTTTAAATATTGTCTCAGCTTGCTCGCCTTCAAAGCTGATATTAAAAGCTAGTGAATTAAGCTTATCGCGCAAACCTGAAATTTTATCATAAGGTTTAGAAGCCGGAAAACGTGGCACACTGGTTAAGTCGGTTGATAAATCAATGGCACCAGACTGCTGAGAGAAAGCAACAAAATCATTGGCTTTAGCCCATGCCTGCACAGCCATATCATACTCACCATAAGGATAAGCATAATAACGCCAGCTTTGCCCAGTATTTTCCTTGATAATAGCTTCAGCTTTTAATAATAATGACGTTTGTTTAGTCAGCCATTGTGCTTGCGTTAAATCCTCAGTAATACGTGCCATCGAATCATGTTCATAACCGTGGTTAGCAATTATGACACCTGTATCTGCAAGCGCTTTGAGTTGAATCCATGACAAATAATGTGAGGTATCATTATTGTCATTGCGATTTATAATGCCGGGATTAACAAAAATGGTATACGGAAAGGAGAATTTATCTAATATAGGTTTGGCCTGCGTTAGTACATCCGTATAAGCATCATCAAACGTAATAGCTACACTCTTGTCTGATAAGGGTTGCTGATTTTTAATGCCTTCAATTAACTCAGATAAAGCCACCACCTTAAAGTTATTATCTTTAAGGTATTGTAAGTGCACTTCAAATTGCTTTGGAGAAATACTAGTGCTTGCTGGTGTGCTATCGCTAACGTGATGGTATTGGAGAATTACTGCTGCATGACTGCTGAGCGCAAAGCTCAATAATAATGAAATTGAAAATAGTGTTCGCAACATACATTTCATGGTATATACCTTTAAAAATCAGAAGAGTTAAAATAGCGCTTTTTTCTTTAAATCACTAGCACTTTAGGGTATTTCTTTGTTTAAAACTAGCCATCTAGATCAACACAAACGCTTATTTTATCTAGCCTTACCGATGATATTATCAAATATCACCGTACCATTGCTCGGTTTAGTCGATACCGCTGTTATTGGTCATCTTGAACATGCTTACTTTTTAGGTGGCAGTACCATAGGTGCAATGCTAATTACCTCAGTCATTTGGTTATGTGGTTTTTTACGTATGTCGACTACTGGCTTAAGTGCTCAAACCTTAGGACTTGGTGATCTATCTGCAAACCTATTAGTCCTGCTACGCGGTGTTTGTCTGGCCTTATCTATTGGCATAGTACTGCTTTTACTGCAAAGCCCTTTTCTTGATATTGCCTTATCCATTGCAGGCGGCTCAGAAAAAGTACAATTTTATGCCAATCAATACGCTCAAATTCGTATTTGGGGAGTTCCTGCAGCACTAGCTAACTTGGTTATTTTAGGTTGGCTTATTGGTAATCATCAAGGTAAATCAGTGATGTGGATACTCATTGCGACCAATGTGATTAATATTTGTTTAGATTTAATCTTTGTCTATATTTTCAATTGGCAAGTTCAGGGAGTAGCTTTGGCCAGTTTATTGGCTGAATATTCAGGACTATTTCTGGGTATTACTTTTATTGCACACCGTTATAAAAGTGCGCTAACGAAGTTGCTAAATAATTTTAGTCAGTTCAGGCGAGCGTTATTTGATAAACAAGTACTACTCAATTACTTTCAACTTAATCGTGATATTTTGATTCGTACTTTATGTTTACAAGTTTGTTTTTTGTTTATTACTTTTCAAGGCGCACGGTTAGGGGATACGGTTGTCGCCGCTAATGCTATTTTGATGAATTTTTTATTGCTCATTTCTTTTAGTTTAGATGGTATCGCTAATGCTGCTGAAGCTTTGGTAGGTAAAGCATACGGTGAAAAGAATACTCAACAACTTAAAAAAACGGTAAACATTGCGCTGTTTTGGAATTTAATCTTTGCTTGTTTTTATGCTTTATTATTTGCAACCTTAGGCCCTTTTTTCTTAAGCCTAATTTCTGACATTCCTAGTGTTATCGAGTTTGCTCAACAGTATATAGCCTGGATGATATTACTGCCTTTAGTAAGCTGTTGGTGCTTTTTATATGATGGTGTTTATATTGGCTTAATGCAGGCTAAAGTCATGCGCAATAGTATGATTATAGCCACTTTCGGTTGTTTCTTTCCTGTTTGGTTTCTTCTACAAGATTTTGGAAATCATGGCTTATGGGCGGCTTTTTCAATTTTTATGCTCGCTAGAGGAGCAACCCTAGCATGGCATTTTCATTGTTATCGAAAAGAAAGTACTTTGTAGGTATTAGTCATCGATTTTATCCGGCGCTGGTTTTAAATTTGGAATACTGGTACCGCCCATCGCTTGACATACCACGCCAACAGCAAAACAGAAAAAGGTGGTTGCTCCCATAGCCGCTTTAATGTCAGCTTCAACATCACCACCATAAATGAGGGTAGCCACAACACCAATCGCTGCTATGCCAAAACTTCCCTTAGCTATGATTGAGCAAACTTTTTGCCATAAACGCTTTGGCGGGTGTGCTACCGGAAGGTGGTGGGCAGGAGTTTCTTTTGACATAAGGTAATTGACTTGATTATATAAGGGTAAAAGAATATTAACACGTCAATAAGTAGCAAGTTTGATACCAGTCAACTATTACGCAATCACCTGTAGCGCTTATGTAACCAAGTATTACTTAGTGTGATCAGAAGAGAAATAAAGAATGATTTTTGCAGCTAACATACCACAAGCCAAACCAGCAACATTAGCGGCCATATCTAACCACTCTCCATATCGATTAACGTGAGGCTGAATCAATTCAATCGCACCACTAAAAGCAGCAAAACCAAACGCTATCCATAACCAGTGTTTTGGTTTTTGAAGTGCTACTGGCAACATTAACGCACCGTATGAAATGAAGTGGTGGGTTTTATCGCTACCTGGCACTTGGGGCAAGTGTGCTGCAGGCCATAAAGACAAGGTGGCAATTGCGGTAAGTAAAAATACGGTAATAATAAGCCATTGATCTTTTACTAAAGTAATTAAAATACTCATTATTTTCTACGTTTACCTCTATTTTTAGGATTAAAAAGGATATTTAACCAACGATTGGAAAAAATTCCTAGGTAACCCCATGCAGCCAGTAAACAGGCGAGGCCCAATATTATAATGCCGATAACCTGCCAAAGATGATGATGAAAGTAACCCAAGGCAACAAACAGTAAACCAATAACAAAAAGGCCAAGTCCACGGAGAAACAGCGTTAAACTGTATTGTGGATCTTGACCTAGTCTTTCTAATAACTTAAACATACAGCTAAATTTTAGTAATATGAATGATCGCCACGCTCATGCTCTGTAGCATCTTTAACGCCTATAATTTCGCCAGCCATTAAGTCAATTAATTGCTTTTCTATGCCGTCTTTAACCGTGACATCAATTTGTGCACAACCATTACAGCCGCCGCCAAATTGTAACACTGCATAGCCATCGTCAGTAATTTCAACCAAGGTACACTCGCCGCCATGACCCGCTAACTGAGGGTTAACTTCAGCTTGTAAGAAATAATGCACGCGTTCAAATAATGGCGCATCATCAGCCACTTTGCGTAATTTGGCGTTTGGTGCTTTCAAAGTAAGCTGTGAGCCCATTTGATCGGTAGTAAAATCAATTTCAGCTTCTTCTAAAAAGCCTTTACTATCAGCATCAACCATTGCTGAAAAACCGTCAAAAGGAAGGGTAATATCATCGGCTTCTACCGCATCAGGAGGACAGTATGAAACACCACATTCAGCTTTCGCGGTACCTGGATTTACAACAAAAACACGAATATGTGTACCTTCCGCTTGTTGTGAAAGTAAATTAATAAAATGCTTTTGTGCACTTTCTGAAATAGTAATCATTATTTTAGCTCTCTTTGCTCTCGGATACTTCTTCAGCTTTACAAATCATTTCGTAGCAATATAAAAGTACCTGACTGTTTTACTCAAGTATGATCATTTTACGCTGCTATTTACTTATGTGCTAATGATTTTTATCCTTTTATTTGATACGTTATACAAGTCAATCATAGAGGCTATCTAGATGTTACTTGTACGAAATATATTTTTATCCATTACCCTATTTTTCTCTACGTTAATTTTTGCCAAACCCATACAAGAATACTTGCCTACAAGTAGCACATTTAATAATAAAATATCCCTACCGAGCAACAGTTTAGGATTTGAAATTGGCCAGCGCCATGTAAGATATGATCAGCTGAAAAATTATCTTCATCAGTTAGCCAGCGATTCAAATCGGGTCAGTATTACCTCTATGGGGAAAACACCCCAGCATCGAGACCAACTGCTCGTTACTATTTCAAGTCCTGAAAACTTACAAAATTTATCGAGTATTCTTAGCGAGCGTGACCTTCTTTCTACCAAGGTTTATCAAAATGCTTCGATAAAAAAGCAGCACCTTGATACTCAAAAATCTGATAACGCTCCTTTAGTTATTTGGCTGGGCTATAGCGTACATGGCGATGAAATAAGTGGCGCCAATGCCGCCATGATAGTTGCCTATTATTTAGCGGCTAATACCGATGAAAAAATAACTGAGTTACTTGCCAATACCGTGATCGTGTTAGAGCCGAGTATCAACCCTGATGGCATGGATAGATTTGTAAACTGGGTCAGTACTTACCGAAATTCCAGTGATAATAGTGATACTAATCACATAGAACATCACCAAGATTGGGTTACCGGTCGTACCAATCATTTTTGGTTTGATTTAAACCGCGACTGGTTATTACTTTCCCAACAAGAGAGTCAACATAGATTAAAGTATTTCCACCAATACCAACCTCATGTTGTTGGTGACTTTCACGAAATGGGTCATAACAGCAGTTACTTTTTTCAACCCGGTATTCTAAGTCGTACTCATCCACTGACCCCAAAAAGAAATGTTGAATTAACAACAACATTAGCAAAATTTCATGCCTCGGCATTCGATAAAGAAAAACGTCTTTATTACAGTGAGGAAAATTTTGATGATTTCTACTATGGAAAAGGTTCAACTTACCCAGACATAAATGGCAGCATTGGTGTGTTGTTTGAGCAAGCTAGTGCTAGGGGTATGCAACAAGAAACGGTTAATGGCTTACTGACTTTAGAATTTAGTATTGAGAACCATGTAACAACATCTCTTTCTACCATAAATGGCGCATGGGAAAATCGCGAACAGCTCAAGCAATACCGGAGTAATTTTTACCAAGACAGTTATAAACTTGCCGAAGAAGAAGATTTTTCGGGCTATTTGTTGCACGAAAGCCAGGATGACTTTCGTCTCAAGGCTTTATTGTCAAAACTAACGCAGCATAAAATTAACGTTTATCCGCTAACCAATGATTTGGAATTTAAAGATAGAAAATATGCAAAGGGTCATAGTTACTATGTACCGCTTGCGCAACCTCAATTTCGCTTAATTCAAGCCTTGTTTACTCAAGAAACAAACTTTAAAGACAATACTTTCTATGACGTTTCCGGTTGGACTATGCCATTGGCAATGAACATTGAATCTATTCAAATCGATCGCACTCGCGGATTAAAGCTGGCAAAACAAACTTGGCGCATGCCTTCTACATTCGCACAAAACAATCAGAGTACCTCTGCCTATGGCTATATTTTTGAATGGCATCATTTTCTAGCGCCAAAATTACTTAATAAGTTGTTAGCCAATGATATCAAAGCAAAAGTAGCCACTAAGTCTTTTACTAGTTTAATTAATGGCACTACTAAGCACTTCAAACCCGGCAGTATAGTGATCCCAGCAGGCATTCAATCAAACGAGAAATGGCAAGATAACTTAATTTCAGCCAGTAACGTTATAGGTATTAAGTTGAACCCTATAAGTACCGGTTTAACAATGAAAGGAGTCGATATTGGTAGTAGCTCATTAAAGCCAATTAATAAAACTAAAACACTTTTATTGGGTGGTGATGGCATATCACAATATGAAGCTGGCGAAGTACGATTTTATCTCGATGATACGTTAGGTATTCCAGTCTCAATTATCGATCATAATCGGTTAAGAGCAATCGAATTATCAAGTTATACTCATATTATTCTCGTTGATGGTAATTACCAACATGTGAGCGATAATACCGCAAAACAACTGACAAAATGGGTTAAACAAGGAGGCGTCATCATTAGCCAAAAGCGTGCTTCTCTTTGGTTAGCAAAACAAGAAATTTTACGTGCTAGATTTACAACAAAGGAACAGATAGACCAATTATTTGATCATGAAGGCCTCAATTATCAAGATAAAGTGAGTCTCGCCAGTCGCAAGCGTATTGCTGGTGCTATTTTCCAAGTTTCATTAGATACAAGCCATCCACTAACTTATGGCTACCAGCACAGTTTATTGCCTTTGTTTCGTAACAGTAATTTGATTATGGAGCATCCTAAACAGCCGTTTATAACCATAGCTAAATATACGCCAACCCCCTTGTTAAGTGGCTATACTGATAAAAATTTAGTTAACCGGTTAGCACATAATGCGGCGATTGTAGCTCACAACGTTGGCAAAGGCCGAGTCATTGCAACAACTGAAGTCTTAGCATTTAGAGGCTATTGGTATGGTAGTGCAAAGTTACTTGCCAACAGTTTATTTTTCAGTAAAGCGTTTTCTGCACCGTATAAATAAGTTTATTGATAGTTAGTCGACTACAATCCCACTATTCTTCCCGCTAGGTAAGGTTAAGCAAACCGTTACTAAGGTAACGGTTTCTACGCCTGCTTGTTTTAATAATTTGCTGATTTCACTGACTGTAGTACCTGTTGTGACCACATCATCAACAATTAAGGCATGTTTGATATTACTCGCTACTTTATTTTGCAAAGCAAAAGTATTCGCTAAATTTTTGCGTCGTTGACTACCTGTTTTCCCCATCTGACTATCATTATTTTTTACTCTGATGACTAAGTTTGCATCATAGGGTAATGACAATTGTCCCGCAAATGACTTCGCGATGAGGTGTGCTTGGTTATACCCTCTACCCTGCCACTTCTTAACATGTAAGGGCACCGATAATACTAGGTCAATAGGTGGTAATATTTTGTGCATTGCCATTGCTTGCCACTGAGCACAAAGCAAAGCACTAAATAAATGTGCTAATTCAAAACGCCCTAGATATTTTATTTGCCCTAACCATTTATTGAAGGGATAAATATAAGGTGATAAAGCAAATAGTTGGTCAAAATGAATGTGGGGTAAAGCTCGATGAATAGCTGGCCAACTTAATAAGTTACCCGATATTAAGTTTTGATTAAAATAGGGTAAATCGTTTATACAACACTGACAAAGTAATGCTTGTGGCAACGAATAATCAAGCAAGTAACTTTTACTGACGTTTTCACCACACAAATCACAGCAGCTAATACTGATGAGGATATCAGTATAAAGTGCCTTAATCGGCTTTAAACCTAGCTTCCATGCCATTGTGCTTACCTTTTGCTATCGTTCAATATGATATAAACTAATACCATGATATTTATAGTGCAGTAATAAGCATGGCAAAAAGCTTAAAAATTTCCACGTTTCCCTCCAATAACACCCTTAATGAAAGTGCTATCCCTATTGTTCTGCTTCACGGCTGGGGATTAAATTCCGGGGTGTGGCAACCTCTGTTAGAATTATTCAATCAGGATAAGAAACACAATTTCCAAGTAATCACTGTCAATTTACCCGGCTTTGGCTGCAATAGTGCGGTTGATATAGAGCCTTACTCGTTAGCCAATATATGCTATCAAATTGAGCAAGTCATAGACCAACCAGCTATTTACCTTGGCTGGTCATTAGGCGGTTTAATAGCAACGGAAATGTCACTCAAATACCCTGAAAAAGTATTGGCATTAATCACAGTTGCCAGCAGCCCATACTTTGTCGAACAGACAAACGACAACTGGCCGGGCATAAAGCAAAGTGTGCTCGAAAGTTTTCATAGCCAATTAGCACAAGACACTGCAAAAACCATTCGCGGTTTTTTAAAAATACAAGCTATGGGCAGCCCACATATTCGCCAAGATTTAAAGCTGATCACCCAATTAGTTATGGCACAAGCTCTTCCGAGCCAAAAAACGTTAACTGATTCACTGGCTTTATTAAGTCACTGTGATTTGCGCCAGAATTTATCGAGTATCACACAACCTTTTTTACGTTTATATGGGCGTAACGATAGCCTGGTCCCTAAAACCGTAGTTGCAAAGATTAATCAGTTAGTACCAAATAGTGATCAACATATATTTGAACATGCTTCCCATGCACCATTTATTTCTCATCTTAGTGATTTTTACTTGGTATTGACCCGTTGGTTGGTGTCAAATTTTAGCAAGTATTAATGGGGGCTGTTACTTTGTATAAAGCAATTTCACCTTTACATTTTAGCTCTTTAGGTTAATAATTAACCAATATAGCTTATTAGCAGTAAGGAGTTAACTGTGGAAATACCTTCAGCATTAAATTCAGGCTTGCAAGGCTTACAGAATGCGAGAGCTACAGCCGAACAGGCCGCTACTGACATTGTTGCTAGTACTGCGCTAAGTACAGAGCAACAATCGAATACAGATAATAGTGAGGTTAATACTGAGGTGAGTGACAGTAGTAACAATCTCGAGTTACCTGATTTAAATCAAGCAATCGTCAATTTAAAAGTAGCTGAGTTTCAAGCAAAGGCCTCAACTGAAGTAATTAGAAGTGCTGATGATTCACTTGGCACCCTACTTGACGTAACCGCCTAACAATATTTATGAATATCACTCCTCACACAGCAAGCTTACCCTTAGCCACCGTAGTTAATCCACCTACGGAAGGCTTGCGTCGTGATAATCACCAACGAGAAATTATCACCCAGGTTACTGCAACCCACCCATCCGCTGCTGAGAAAGGCGTTGCTTCAGAAAAAGAGAGAGCCCGTACGCCGGCTCAAGTTAACGAACAAGTAGACTTTGCTAACTTACGGAAACAGGCTGAGCATGATGCTAGTTCTATCTCTGAGCAAGGCGATCAACAAGACCATCAACAAGAGAAGTCACAGCAAGATGCTAAACAGCAGCAATCGCAAGCTAACAGTAATCCCCCTGAGACTGAGCAAAGTGACGAAAATACTAAACAAATACATGCCGATGAACGAATTATTAGTCAGCTGCAACAAAGAGATAAAGAAGTAAGAACACATGAAATGGCCCATGCCACAGCAGGTGGTGCTTCAACTGGCTCTCCTTCATATACTTTTGAAATGGGGCCTGATGGAAAAAAATACGCTATTGGAGGTGAAGTTTCTGTCGATTTGAGCAGCGTATCTGGCGATCCTCAAGCAACGATAGTTAAGATGCAAAAAGTACACGCGGCGGCATTAGCACCAGCCAGTCCATCGGCACAAGATATTCGAGTTGCGGCTAGCGCGGCACAAAAAATACTTGCAGCTCAATCAGAGTTATTAGCGCTCAACAGTAACCCATCAGAACAACCTGATAATGCAAGTAACGATCTAGATATAAAATCTAATACCACACTGAGTGATAATAACGAAAGTAATGACTTTGATACGTTAATTAATAAAACATTATCCGCTCAAGACGATATTATTGCTAACTCATCAAATCAAGAGTTAGCTGCTAGTCACAGTACTCATACCATGCAGTCTAATGAAGTACTGCAAAGAGCAAGTCGTATTGAAAATTTCTATTTTAGTGTAAGTCAAGGTTATGAAAAACCAGATAATTTTCAATTCGAATTAATAGCTTAGCTAAACTTAAATTGTTTCAGCCTCTTCTTGATATCTTTTCTTATACACATCACGAGCTTGATTAAGCTCACTTATTGCGTGTACTTTAGTATACGGACGTAATATAACCAATATTTTCAGTACACCTTGATAGAATACGGAGTCATTGACCTCACTAACTATAGTCTGGGTTTGATGAAAACTTACCCAAAAAGTATTAATTAGACGTAAAATACTGACAATATCGGCTAATTCGTCATCGGCAAAATCAATAAAATCAGAAGCTCTTAATAAAATAAGTAACTGACTAACACGCTCTGAAATAGACTGTTGCACTTCAACATATTTTTCCCGCAATATTGGGTTTTTATCCAAAAGCACTGGTAGGTTGCTATAAAAGAAGCGAAATTTCATTGTTGTTTGAAATACTGAATCCATGTACAAAACCAGTGAATCTAGCGGTTTTGCTTCTGCAGAGACTTGTGGCAAAGTATCTAATAGCAAGCTGCGAGCATATTCTTCGTAAATAGATAAAATAATGTCTTCTTTATTACGGAAATGATAATACAGATTACCAGGGCTAATGGCTAAGTGGGCAGCGATATGGTTTGTGGTAACATTTCGCTCTCCTTGCTCATTAAATAATTCAATACTGGCCTGGATTATTTTATCACGGGTTTTCATGCAACTACTTCTTATTTGATTTGATTAAAACTAGCTCAATAATACTATCAAAATTCAGTAGATATAAAGTGTTTTGAGTAAATACTTTAAGATATTTTTATTTTCATTGTGACTAATTATTCATTTTTGTTGATTATCCATGGCTTAGCGGCAATATTAAAATGTAAATTAGTTACCAATTAAGGTGCCTTTTGCATAGTAATGGCTATAAATACTTGTTACTAAGTGAGTAATCCCATTACAATAACAGCCAACAATTGACAATAAACACAATAGATAATGACAATAAAAGCTATATATCCAGGCACTTTTGACCCTGTTACCAATGGTCATAGTGATCTCATTGTTCGTGCTAGCAAATTATTTAGTGAAGTAATTATTGGTGTTGCCGCAAGCCCCAGTAAGAAGCCACGTTTTGATTTAGAGCAACGAGTTGCCATGATTGAACAAGTAACCCAAGACTTACCAAATGTCTCCGTGGTTGGCTTTACAGGTTTATTAATTGACTTTGCTAAGCAGCATCAAGCTAAGGTTCTTATTCGTGGATTAAGAGCAGTCTCTGATTTTGAGTATGAGTTTCAACTAGCTAATATGAACCGTCGTTTATCACCAGATCTTGAAAGTGTCTTTCTAACACCAGCAGAAGAAAATTCATTTATCTCATCAACCTTAGTAAAAGAAGTAGCACTGCATAAGGGTGATGTGAGTCAGTTTGTTCATCCTGTGGTAAAAACAGCACTAGAACAGAGTTAACAATTATTCCTGCTGACAGTTAGGGCAAAAAACTGAGCTTCGATTAGACTGTCTAATTTCCAGTAATGTGGTCTGGCAAGTTATACAGCTTTGCCCTGCTCGGCCATAGACCATAAGAGATTGGGAAAAATAACCTGGACGACCATCTGCCTGGGTGAAATCTTTAAGCGTAGTGCCGCCTTGTTCAATAGCAGCACTCAGAACTTTTTTTATAATATTGGTTAGATTGTCCATTCGCCGTTCATCAACATTCCCAGCTTTAGTAGTGGGTAAAATTCCGGCTTTAAACAATGCTTCATTAGCATAAATATTACCTACTCCTACCACCACATGATTATTCATTAAAAATGTCTTAATAGGTACTTTTCTACTTTTAGCTTTGTTAAACAAATAACCTTTCGAAAAATCATCACTGAGCGGCTCTGGCCCTAGTTTACTTAATAAGCCAAGTTCATCTTGATCGTTTGCTAACCACAACACTGCACCGAAACGTCTCGGATCATTTAGCCTCAAGGCCTTCCCATGCTGAAAAACCAAGTCAAAGTGGTCATGTTTAGCTACGGGTGTATCTTTTTCAATTACCCTGATGGTACCAGACATACCTAAATGTAATAACAAAGTGCCCGTTGAGAACCGTAATAATAGATATTTAGCTCGACGGTCAACGCCAAGCACCGGTAAGCCAATTACAGAGCATATTTCATCTGGGATAGGCCAACGTAAGCGAGCATTGCGAATAATCACGTCACTGACTTTCTGAGCAATAATATGAGGGCTTATGCCTAAGCGGCATACTTCAACTTCAGGTAACTCTGGCATCACTTCAACTTATTTGGTCTGTTTAAGGCGTTATTAACTAATTAAAACGATCACAAGCTAATTGGTATTAGCTGCTGAGCGAATGTTGCAGGTAAGGCTAGCCACCTGTTTTCTCGTTGTTGGTGAATTAATATTTGATCACTGAGTGGATATAATACGAAAGTCCGTGATGAAGACTCTCCTGCTAAGGCAATTTGTACTGCTATTCCTAGTTTGCTATCAATAACAATTTCAGCAGCCTGCACTAAGCCAGAGCTTTGTTGCCAAGCAAACATTATTTGCTCAATTTGCTGATCAGTTTTTTCCAGTATCAGACCTTTGCTCGATAATTTCCAACTACGTCCGACCCTTTCAAACAAAACTTGTTGGTTTTCTGGCAAGTCTATCGTCAAGGTTAAAATCACACTGTGTGCTGGCAAAATTAGCTGCTCGGCATTATTGTTACTCTCTTCATTTGGAAAGAGTTTATCGTTCGTAGCATTAATTAATACAATGATAGTCATAACCGAAAAAATAATAACGTTGTTCCAGCCTGTACGAGAGAGTTTCATAGACGCTTTCCAATAAATCAAGTGGATATATCATACTGAAATTTTTCTATAATAGCGCGTATAATACCATTTTCATTAAGTTTGTGATCTTGTTGTGCTTAGGAAAAATAAATCATGGCAAGACGCTCAATTGAGCAATAACTGGCTATTGGGATTGAGAGCAACGCAGCCTTGGATTATTTTAACCCGCACAAGTGGGCAATAATTTAATGAAATTGGTATAAGAAAGTGATCACTTTCTTTTGCTAAATGGTCTAACAACTAATGCTTTATTTCAGGCATAAAAAAGCCCGGTTAAACCGGGCTTTTAGTAGAAACAAAATTAATTACTTAATTTTAGCTTCTTTATAGATTACGTGCTTACGAATGGTTGGATCAAACTTTTTGATTTCCATTTTTTCAGGCATAGTCTTTTTATTTTTATCTGTAGTATAAAAATGACCAGTACCAGCACTAGAAACTAAACGAATTTTATCGCGCATAATAATTTCCTTAAAATAAAGTTATTAAACTTTTTCGCCACGGGCACGGATGTCAGT
>MAAB01032313.1_pt1 | contig 88572 bp, 79 predicted proteins | sample 1115991 | NCBI WGS metagenome assembly MAAB01 (sample SAMN04961124, study PRJNA320927) | seawater metagenome | isolation source: sample BD02T18 sea water enriched with oil for 18 days | place: USA:Gulf of Mexico | collected 2013-07-27
AAACGTAATACAGGTGGGTCGTGCGATATCGGCCTTCAGAGGGCTTGAGCTGTATGATGGGAAACTATCACGTACAGTTCTTAGGGGGCGAAGGGTCGTAAGGCCCTTAGCTACCCGGTCAATTAGCTCGGCAACGGTCGTGAGTAATTCATGTTGTTTTTGCATATCCCATGTGTTGAACATTGAACGGGTAAACATAAATTCCCAATGCAAAGAAATGGATTTTACTTTGAGTTTCATGATATCGATGTTTGATGGGGCATCAATTAGCGCTAGCTTGCCTTGGGGAGCTAGCACTTCCACGAGTTGATCAAAGTGTTGATCTGTATGGGTGAGGCTAATAACGTGAGTAACGTTATCGATACCGATAGTTTGTAGTTGTGGGAGCAGTGGTTGATGGTGGTTAATGACATGGTCAGCACCTAATTCATTGACCCAGGCTTGGCTTTTTGGTTTTGATGCGGTGCCAATTACAGTGGCGTTGGTAAGCTTTGCCGCCAACTGGGTTAATATCGAACCCACACCACCTGCGGCCCCCATAATTAAGATACGAGGTTGAGGGGACCCTGGTTCGATTGTTTGAGGGCCGAGCTCTGGGGTGTTGCTTATGCCAGTGGGTATTAAGGGGGTAAAACCCAGGCGGTCAAAAAGTAACTCCCAGGCAGTTATACTTGTTAATGGCATAGCGGCGGCTTCTGCGTTGGATAAGGTTTTGGGCTTTAAGCCGGCAATGCGTTCATCCACCAACTGGTATTCTTTATTTGATCCGTCACGGGTGATATCACCAGCATACCAAATCTGATCACCTACTTTAAAAAGCTCCGTGAGTTCGCCTGTGGCTATGACTTCACCTACCGCATCCCAACCGAGTATCTTATGTTGTCCGTTGTTAGGTTCAGAGGAGGCGCGTACTTTGGCATCTACTGGGTTTATCGATACAGCTTGCACTTTCACTAATAAATCACGCTCTAGGGCTTGGGGCATGGGTAGTTCAATGTCAATTAAGGCGTCTTTTTGCTCAATTGCTTGAGGCTGTAAGTAACCGGTAGCTTTCATTTATAATCCTCTGTTTTAACGGTGTAAGGTTATTGTTGATGATATCATGGAGTAATACCCTGATTTATCCATCAATTTATTATTCGGTTTTTTTCTACCGACTCCGATAATAATGAGAGAAACGAGAATTATAAATTAGGAGTCTCCGGTAATTGTCAGGGAAAATTTGTTCAGTTCTTAGAAGGTTGATCACTCAGTCCCGAGGTAGTTGACCTATCTCAGCTTTTTTGGTGATTTTTTTCGCTTTCAAAATAGGACATATTTACCTTAATTTCTCTGTTGAAATTTCATCTCCTCTGCAATAATTGTTTTACAAATTCAGCAACACAACGACGTTGCCATTCCACACTGACGTATTTTATAACACAATGAAAAAGGGTTTTTGACATGGCTATTTATTTGGAAATAGAAGGTATCGAGGGAAACATCACAGCGAAGGGATATGAGAAAATGATTGAAATCTCTAGCTTCAACTGGGGTGTGGGAAGAGCGATTTCTCAGAATGCAGGGCGAATGGCCAACCGTGAAGCTTCTCGACCTAGCATTAGCGAAATCACCTTAACTAAGGTGGTTGATAAAGCGACTCCGTTGATAGTCCAGGAATCTACTATCGGTACTAAAGGTAAAAAAGTATTGATCCATTTTGTTACCACCGGTGGGGATCAACTGGAAGAGTTTTTAACTTACACTTTAGAAGATACATTAATTAGCAGTTACTCGATTGGAGCATCTGGAGACGGTGAGCCTGGTGAAACAATCTCTCTAAGTTTTTCATTGTTTGAAGTGGCGTTTACTGAAGCGGGTGAAACCAACGCTCGTAGTGGAAAAGGCCGTTTCGGTTACGATATTGCTCAAGCGAAAAAAGCGTAAGTTAATTTTAATTAAATTTTTTATAAGGGGATGTGCGTCATGCCAAGCGGAAATGATGCCGGTACTTTCGGGTTAGCAACAATAAACTGTGCATATTGCGCAGTGGGTGGTCTATTCGGAAAGCCAGCTAGCGAAATTATTCAAAAAGTATATGCAATGATGGGGAAGGGGATACCTTCCGGCGGCGAAGAAGATGGGTTTGGCTTGTTGTCATATAAGGTTAGTGATACGAAAAAATCTTTTAGTCAGCTGTCAAATTATGAACCTTTGGAGCGCCAAATTATAGGTATGCGATATTTTTTGCAGAAAATAGGTGCATCAACGGATTTGTTAGGGACGGCGCGTACACCTTTAACATTTCCGGAAGCTCAAAAGTTGATGAAAGGTAAGCCTGAGGGAACGCGTTTTCTTGCTGTAGCTGGAGATGCGGATATGGGGACATTTTTGACGACGCTGGTTCATTGGACAGTTGGGCAAGTGCAAAGTGGTGTGCCAACCTTCTATGATCACCAGCTAAATGTGACTAATTCTGATGTGTGGAAAGCGATCACAATTAAAATGGGAAATAGTGGCATTACACCGCCGGATTCTGCGGGAACAAAGACTTCCACAGAACCCTTGGGGCCACTGAATCAAGAGCTAGATGAAGATGATAAGCGGTGTGTCATCATCGTAGTTAACCCTGCATAGGAATTGACTGTTATTGCGATTCTCATTCAGTGAGGCGTTTGCTTAGTCCTTTAATGGCAAGTAAAGGTTGATATGGCCTGTCTACCTCAACCTTTACTTGCAACTCAAATAAATCACCACGTCGGTAGATGAGTTCCAAATGCGACTGAGGGGTGTCGGTATCGCTCTTTGATTTTTGGGTTTTTAAAGTGTATTGGGATCTTAAGAGAACTGATTTCGCCAAAGTCTGAGCGTTGTACCTGTAAAAACTGCTTTGCTTCTTTCAAAGAACTAAAATCCAACAAATTTGAACCAAATACGTTCGTCAATTGGCTTCGATGAGGCTTGTCCCGATAACCAAATTTCATTGTCCACATAGCCGCCTGTGCTAGGGATACCTTCACATGAAATGAACCACCTTCTTCCTGGCGACGCTGCAGAGCGGTCAAGATACCCGCTACCGCTAGAAACGCACAGATATAGTCGTTAGGGGCTGACATGGGGACTAAGCTGGGTTTTTGGTCCATGCTAGATGTTAAACCGCTGTGAGCTAAGGAGTAGCCAGTTGCGGCTTGAGCCAAAGAGTCATACCCGCCACGATCAGACCAAGGCCCTGGTCCGTAGCAGCTAATAGAAACGTAGATCATGCCATTAGGGTTTAGAGCGGTAGTGCTTAGGGGGTCGAGCCCCAACGAGTTTAATGCTCCGGGTCGATAAGAATTAATCAATATATCTGCACTTTTAGCTAAAGTTCTCAGCTCTTCCTGCTGCTTAGTATCTCGAAAGTCCAAGTTGGCGCTACGTTTCCCCTGGTTTTCGACTTGTGAAAAAAAGGGATAAAACGGTAAGTGGGGGGCTGTTATTTTAAGGCATTCTGCACCGTATGCACTCAGGATACGAGCACATGCAGGCCCTGCTAAAACACGTGTAATGTCCAGTACACGTAAATCTTCAAGGGGGGAGTTATAGGTGTTTTCCGCTTTCAACGGTTTTCCGTCACGTATTTTTTCTATTTCTACGCATGGGTGTTGTAATAAAGATTTCCCGTGCGGATGTATAGACCACTCCTCTGGCGTCCTAAAAAGGGTGCCAAGAGCATTTGCCTTGGCAAGTTGATCTTCGAGTTCTTGTGCGTTTCGCCGGCCTATACTTTTCTTAATATCAAATCTTCTTGTCGTGCTACCCAATGCAGCTTTGATTGCATTACAGTTGAAATTACCGTGCGTATGAAACCATTTTTGATCAGCATTTCTTTCGATGCGACAAAAAGGCAAGGTTTTTAGAATACCCAATTGGGAGTGTTGTTTTATTGAAGGTAGTGTTAGAGAAGATCTAACAATACCTTTGCCATTAACTTGTGCGGCAAATACTCCCATTAAAAACAACTCACTTTGTCGAACGCTTATTACTATCCCCTTGTCTTCTAAACCTCGTTTTAAGGCGAATGCTGAAAACAAATGACCACAAGCCGCAATCACCGTAGCTGCTGCTCTGCCAATGTGAAGGGGAGTTGGAATTACAGGAGTGTCATCAATGAAATCTACAAGAGGTGGGTGATAATCAATGCAGCCAATTTCTTCCAATAGTGATGATACGGACTCGTGAAGATCATCGCTTCTACTTAATGCCCAGGGGATCTCAGGCTGGGCGGGTTCTAGGGGCCGGGCTTTCGATTGAAAATCATTGTGTTGTCGATGCTCGTAAGACATTAAGTGGTATCCTGCTGGTTTTTCTAATACGTATAAGGAATATTATAGCTTCGTTTCGTAACTAAATTCGAAGAGGGTCGCTTGGAAGTTTGTACTTACATCCAAGCCTGCACTAGGATTTAGGCCTTCGGAATGATGGTCGGGATCGTTTCCATTTGTACTGCTGCCCGCTGGAATATATTCTTCACTATTCATAAAGCCGAGTGCAAATTCTAGAGTGGTATCTTTATCGTACTTATAGGCACAGCCTACGCTATACAAAATAGCGTCGCCGATGGGGATAAGAAAGTCACGTTTATCTTTAGGGATTCCTGAACTTCTGGGTTCATAACCAAATCGTAAGCTTAGTTGGTCAGAGTATTGATATTCTAAACCCATGCTCCAGTCCAATGTATCCTCGTAGCCACGCGGAATTGTTAAACCATCCGCATTAGAAACAGGGGTTTCTAGTAGGTCCAGTAATTCAACCGGTTCATCGAACGTGAATCCCCATTCATCCCAAGCACTCATTTCGGTCCATTTTAGATCGATGTTAACTTTCAGGCTTGGCGTAACTCGCATTGAAAGGCCGATTGCCAAATGTTGTGGTAATTCAAGAACAAATTTTCCCTTTCGATTAATTTGATAGTTCCCGGGTATAAGTTCTAGTGAGCGTGAAAATTCATCGAATAATGGATTTGATGATGCGACGCCTGAAAGAAAGCTTGCCACACTGTCAGATAATTTAACGTTAACATCGCCCTCGAGCGTATCTGAGGCCGAGCTCTGATACACCATACCCATAGTTAGCCATGGCGTAACGTCCCATAGAAAACCAAGGTTGTAGGTAAAAGATAAGTTCTTTTCTAGATCAGCCTCTAAATCAAAAATGGGTAAATATGGACTAAGGGAGCCTTCACATATATTAATATGATCTTCAATATCCGTCTGAGTACACAAAAGGCTTGTAACTGAATGTGCGTATGCCAATTTTAAATTTGGCAGCCGGACTGATAGATCTAATCCGGTCCCTACATAAGATAACCCAATGCCGATACCAAAAGAAAAACTATCACTTATTCGCAACGAGATGGTTGGGGATAGAAACGTAATCCTCGAAATGCCTATTGATTTACCGTAAAAGATGCCGGGATCGTCGTCATCTCGAGTGTAACCCAAAACAAGAGGCGCATACACAGCGGTCCCTATGGCTAAATTATTTTCAGGTGAAACATATGCTGCCCCACCTAATGCTGCCGCAAGAATCGGTGTTTCTGTTATACCGAGAAACGGGAGGTAAATAGCAAATTTATCTATTTCGCTTTCAGAGTCGGCATAGGGGTCAGTAGTATTTAAGAAATCTTCATTTTCTCTATAAGCAGCATTACGTTTGAACTCACCGCCGATGTTTACAGCCCCGGTTAAAAATTTGATATTTTTTGTGGATTGTTTAAGTCGAATTAATCCCGCCGGATTGAAGTGAATTGAGTCAATTCCGGGTGGGTCTGCCGTTACAGAATTTCCTAGGCTAAGCGCTTTCGGGTTGCCGATAAAAAGATTTTGTGCGAGTTGTGCTTGTGATAAAGATGGCGTGAAAAGGAGCGTCAATATGAGGAATGTACGCAGTAGCGATATAGGCATGTGGTAAGTGTCCTAAGAACATTAGCGAGGCCATGCCGACCGAATTTCGCCGCCGCTTTGCTCTTTTATTATATTTTTTATAGTGGCATCAGCATTCGAGGTGGCCAAGTTACATTTCTATGATGAAAATGTATTGATCGTGGGAACAAGTTTATTGTCTAAATGTGAAAGCGGGGGAGGTGAGAAGGGGAGTGTGGGGAGTGTAGGGAGTGATAAGGGGTCAGTGAGGTTGAGTTTCTTGCCTCCTATAACATAAGGGCGTCTGCATGAACTTTTTTTTGAACCACTTGGAAAAAGAAGATTGTTCTGAAAATCCCAGTAATAACGCTACGTCCAACAGCGTTAGTTGAGGATCTTGTAGATAATCTTTTGCAAATTCCTTTCGAACACTATCAACGATGCTCTTATAGCAGTAGTTATGCTTTTTTAATTGATATTGTAAGGTTCTGCTTGTGATACCAAGAGATTTTGATGTTGTTTCAATGGTTATATCACCTTTTGCTAAGTTACCTTTTAGTATCGATATAACTTCGGTAATAATTTCTGGTTGATGACTCTCCATAACTTTTAGCTGATGATAGGCTTTGGCGAGCAGCTGTTTGTGTGTTTCGGGTTCATGATAGAGTATTTCAAGATTAAGGAATTCTACAGGGAAGATAATTTGAGTATATTCTTGAGAAAATAGAATTTCCCCACCAAAGATTGCATTATACGCATCTATACAAGGAGGGCGTTCATAATTGAGATGGACATTAACACGTAAAGTTTTTTGGTTTGTATAACGTTTGATGGCAGTACACCAGCATGCGAGCGTAAGCTGTGCTAACGTTCGATTATCTCGCCCCTCTCTAGGCAGCAACTTAACATGTATTTTTCCTCCGAGCAGGCTAGCAGTAATATCACTAGACTTGATGATTAAGTCCCCTACTCGGCGCAATGCGAGAGCGGCTTCTGCTAATGTCTTCGATGTTAGTGCGACATAAGAAACGATTCCCCAATGTTTAGGTGTCGCTTCGGCGGATACTTTTAAAGGTAATTCGTGATCTCCAGTAGAGCGAATAGCCTCTTCTAATAGCTCTTCCCAATATTTTACCGAAAGCCTGTCTTCAAGGGATGCCGCTTGAAGTGGTTTAAGCATTTCCTCCGGTAAAACCTTGCTGGAATCCTGGTAATGATTGTCTAAATAGTCAATGAGTGAATAAATATATCCAGCTCTAACGCCATCGTTAGTTAATGTCATTTCCAAAAATAATTCCATATTATTGCTTTTATGGCGTCGACAAGAACATAAATTGATAGATTAGTCAAAAACATTATGTTTTTGGTCAATACAAATAGGCCCACTAGCGACAAAATGCGTTCCGCAGGATGAAAGTAGCATTTTCGGCAATTCTAGTAAAAACAAAGGCCAAATTCATGAATACAATACAACAATATTTTTCGATATTATTCATCCTTATATGCTTAGCTATTAGTACAAGCACCTACGCTGGCTACGCGACAACCAAGTACCCAGTGGTGTTTGTTCATGGTGTTTTTACTGGAAAGAACGTATTGGGGATAGTGCCGAGTTGGTATGGTATTCCTGAAAAGCTAAAACGATTCGGTAACAATAAGATATTTGTTGCTAACGTAGCTGCTACGGGTGGGCCCAGCGTGAGAGTGCCGCAGCTTTCAGCGTATATTGATGATGTACTAACACAATCAGGGGCGACTAAAGTGCACCTAATTGGCCACAGCCAGGGCGGTATGACGATAAGGGCTTATTCCGCTTTTTATCCTGAACGTGTGGCGTCTTTAACATCAATTTCGAGCCCTAACCACGGTACAAAGGCTGCTGACGTCGCCTGGGAAATATATCTTGGACTTAATGAATTATCACCGGAATTGGTCAATGTTGTTGTGTCTTTTGTTGAATTTCTGGGTTGGACCCACGGACTGTTGAGTGGCGATAGTTTAGAACAAGATGTTATGCCAGCCTTCTACAACGTAACGACACAAGGAGCGTTAGAGTTTGGAAGGGAAGTGTCATCCTATGGTTGGTCAGAGGACTGTAATGCCTCTAGAGATACCTATGTGTCAGGGCGTACTAAGAATATAAACGGGTTAGACGTTAGTTATGCATTCCCTGTTTATTCATGGAGTGGTAAAGGAGCCCCAATGAATTTATTTAAATCAGGGGAGGATTTCTTGGACCCATCGGCGTATATACTCACAGCAGCTTATTGGGCTAATAGAACAATATTGAATGAAGGCCCTAATGATGGCGTTGTGAGTACTTGTAGTAATCGACTGGGTAAAGTTATATCAGAAAATTATTACTGGTCTCATTTTGATGAAGTAAACCACGTCCTTGGCTTGACGCCCAATCCAGATCCCCGGTCAGTAATGTTGACACATATGAACAGACTTAAGAATAAAGGTCTTTAATGTGGAAAAAGTATTTATCAAACAAGGCCGAGTAGTGATGGCCATTCTGAGTGTTTTGTTAGTATTGACATCCATAAGCATTTTTTGGAATGTTGACGCTGCCAATAAATCTACGCAGCATGGTCGCGCAAATGAAGGCGGCGGTGTAGAGGTTTTGATAAAAGTTAGTGAGGATGACTTAAACGGTAATCAACACTTGGTTGGAAACAAAAAAACTATTGGCTTTGATATTTATACTTTATTACCTTCTCTTCAAGGAGTGGAGATCCCCTCTGATTTTTTCGCTAGATGCTGAAGGCAACCTTATTAAGGATGTGAATGTTCAATTGTATTTTGACGTATTGCTAAGTGCGATAAGTGATCTTAATGATCCGAAACAGATACATAGGATTGCAAAAAATGATTTGGAAGCAAAGCTGTCTAAACAGGCATATCTGCAAGCAATAGACCTTTGGGAGCGTTATAACACTTATGCAGATACAATGAATAATGCAGTGTATGAATTAAAACCCTCTTATTCAGGTGAAGAAAAACCAGAAAAATACATAGAACAGATTGTTTTATTGTTCGATCGAAAGCATGAACTTCAAAAACAAATCTTGCCGGATATAAAAGGCTGGTTTGCGTCTGACAATGAATATGATCGTGATCAGTTAGAAAAGGTTTTTGAATATTTAGACGGCGAGAAAGAGTTGGTTAGCGAGACTGCACAGCAGACAAAGGGCCTAGATGAAGTGTTTTTTAAGATGGAGCAATACCAAAAGGAATATGAAAGTAATCGTAACGATGTTTTAGCTCATCAAGGTCTAAGTGCGGTGGATAAAAGGGAAGAACTTCAGAGATTGAGAGAAAAGTATTATGAGCCTGGAACAGCGAAATACGCCCAGCAGAAGTTAAAAGATATGGAAGCTAGAGTGATGCCACCTACAAAATGAATTGTTGGCCTGTTAGTGAAGGGGGCTACACTCACACTGAATGCCTCATGTATCAAACTCAGATTCGTTGTTACTCGCTTATAGAGCTTACGGTAATAAAGTGTGTAGCCATTTCTGGATCAGAGGTTAACGATAGAATCTGACGGTGTGCATCCCAATCATAGCTCCAGCGCCCCTGTGGATCGGAGCTACTAATGCGCCAACCATTCGGATAATGTCGATCCGGCAAATGAATCTCCGTTGGCCCTATAACGCCATCTTTCTCTGCAAATTCAAGGGAGAATATCTTGGTATCAAAATCAAATGAAAAAGCAATGGGTTGACCGGCTATCGCTCTAGGGTAGGGGCGAACAAGGTGGTCCACTTTGGGTGTCTCTTTACGATCCTCATCTAACAGCCCCCAACCACCAGGATCGTTTGACCAGTAGGCCCAACCACTTCCCATCATATCGAACATGTTCAGGGTATCATTCAAATAATCCCTGAATCCCTTAACATGATCACTCCCTCCGAACTCACCAACGATCATAGGCACCTTATGGCTGTTGAGTTCCTTTACGCGGTTTCTATTCCAATCACGCATATTTAATTTATCTGTAAGATTGTATGGAACGCCTTCATGTAATGTCAGCGGGTATGAATGCGGTGCATATACTAGGCGCTTATCGCCCTCTCTTACGTCATCGATAGGAGGTAATTTTGACGCAAAACCAAAGTTAATACCGAGTGATTGTGGCTCATAAAAAATCCACTTATCATTATCGATTTCTCTTATTGCAGGTATTAAACGATCATAAAAATCCTTTAGTCGCGTTTCTTCAAAGGTAAACGTTATGGCAGACAGTAGATCGCCAGGATAGGGCTCATTCATCATGTCATAACCAATCACCCCTGGATTATCTTTAAAACGCTCGGCGACTTTCTGCCATGATTGAATATAGTGGTCTTGTAGATATTGATAGTTGCTATAACCCCAAAAATTCAAAAAAGCGGCCACAACCTGAGGGTCTATATAAGAAATCCACCATGGCAAATCATCGGGGAACGTCAACGCAAAATTATCCATTAGGCTCAACTCTGTAGCCCATTCAGGTGCACCATTACCATCTACCTTGTGCCCATAAACATCTTGATGCATGTCCAACATGACATGAACCCCGCGGGAGGTGTACCAATTTACCCGCTCTTCAACGGCATCGAGATACGATTCATCAAAAACACCGCGCTCTGGCTCAATGCCATCCCAAAAAATAAGAAAGCGAACGAAATTAAAGCCCCATTCCACCGCTTCTTGTTCCACATCAGCCTCTGTTATCCAGGGTAAGTGACCTTCAGAATGTTTTGCGCTACTACTGGAATTTATTCCATGTAATATTAAAGCGCGCCCCTGGTTATCGGTAATGTACTGAGTTGATGTCGGCTTCTGCCAGCAGCCTGACAAGGCGAAGAAGCCAACGATTGAAAAGATCTTTAGCATATTTGAGGTTGTTTTTATCATTATACTCAATCTCACTTTTAGTCTTTATTATAATTATTGTGGCTGCGGCCAGTCTTTTTTATAGCTTATTCAGTGGGCCTTGCAGTGGTACAGTAGTACCAAAATAATATAATGACAATAGCTTTATAACGTAAGATTAAGAACCGAACATAGAACTCGCTGCTACAGCATTCAAAATTCTGAATCCGCCGAAGGTGGCTCATCAAGAAAATCCAACGCGTCTTTCCCGTAGCGTTTTTTATTTAACCAAGAAGCGGCCTTGGCGGCCCGGTTCAAAAGTGGGTTCTTGTGTTTTTTTAACATAAATCGCGCTACGCTAAACCCCATCTCTGCTTTAGTGGCTTCAAGTTTTTTCTTAATCATTATGACAATCCCGCCATGCCAATATATTCCCGACTTTCTGTGCGCGGATAAATCTTACAGGGCACGCCTTTGAGGTGTGGAATACCTTGTTCTCTATCGAGGTATTCGTCGGTGTCTGGAACAATAATACCGTCGTTGTGTTCGAAGGCGCCCAGGTCTTTTTCTTCTGGCAACCACCATCCATGGGGAACGCGAATTAACCCTGGCGGGATGTCGTCGCGAATAAGCACCAGCATATGAATCTTGCCTGCGACACTTTCGATTGTGGCCCATTCGCCGTTGGTTAATCCATATTTTTCAGCGTCGGCTGCGTTGATAAAGGTTCGGGGGACCTTGTTGCCTTTTCGTAGGGCTTTGGTATGGCGTTGACTGGATTGGAAAAACTGTGGCTCTCTAATACCGACAAAAAACTTTAAGGGGTATTCTTCGCAGGGCTCTGGCACGTTACGATAGTAAGGGAGAGGGTCACAACCAAGCTCTTCTAATACGGATGAATAAAGCTCTACCTTTCCACTCGGGGTGGCGAATCCGGTTTTTTTGTAGTTGTAATGTTTGTATTCGGCAATTAGCATTTTATAACTATCTCTGAACTCGTTGAATGACAGGCCAAGGGGTTGCAAGCGATAGTCGAATAAATCAGTGATGGTTTGCCAAGGGAAGTGTTTTTCCAGCCCCATACGATCGGCTAACTGCTTCAAAAAATAATAGACATTTTTACACTCCCCTGGAGGCTCATATAGCTGATGGGAAGATTGCAGCATGGTCGCCCACTCATAACTGTCCATTAGATTTGGACGTTCAAGCCAGGTATCTCCAGGTAACACGTAGTCGCAAAGGTTGGCAGTGGGGGTCATAAATAATTCGAAGCTGACATTTAAGTCTTGATTCATCATCGCTTTTTTTATCAACGTTTGATTGCCATACCCCATCAGGGCATTATTGGCGATACTAATAAATGCTTTCACTGGATACGGATCGCCATAGGCCATGGCTCTGAAGGTAGGTGAGGGTACCGCCATATTAGTGCCTTTGACGATGTTGGGGTATTTAATACCAAAAACACGTTCACTGTGTTCGCTGAGTAAATCTGCCGCTTTAAAAGTAAACGCCGGGTGTTTGTCATAACCCAGCTGTTTCTTTTTTTGTTCGTCGGTGAGAATGTCGTTCAGTTCGATTTGCGATTCCGTCACGATATTGGGGTTCATGCCCATCAGCATTTCACCGCCAGGGGCGTCGAGGTTACCGGTTATCGCACGTAATATGCTGATGGCACGAATGGCAGATGTGCTACTTACGTGTTGATCAGTAATTGGGGACCAGGGAATGATGGCACTTGAGGCGTTGGCATACATTCGGGCACTTTCGGCAATTTGGTGTTCGGGAACCCCGGTAATACGAGAGACTTTATCTAGAGTGAAATCATTTCGCAGCCGTTGTTTTAATGCATCAAAACCTACGGTCCAGTTTTTTACAAAAGATTTGTCGTAAAGTTCTTCCTCAATAATGACACTCAGCCAGCCCATACAGAGGGCCCCGTCGGTACCCGGGTTAAGGGTCAGGTGGATATCTGCGCGTTCTGCGGTATGACTTACGCGGGGGTCAAAACAGATAAGTTTAGCGCCACGCTTTTCTGCTAAACGTAAACGAATGTATTCCCAAACCCAGGATTGATTGTGAGGGTTGTGCCCCATAATTACGACACACTGCGTGTTTTCAAAATCCGGCAGGGGCATCCAGCCGTAAGTTAAGCGATTAATAGCAGCGGTGTTTCCCAAGCACAGTGCAACGGGAGAGATATAGTTGGGAGCGCCGAGTAAGTTCATTAAACGTCGCGTCATACCTGATTCGGTAGAGGAATTCCACGGCCCGCTGCTTACCGCTAACCCCTCGGGGCCGTATTGATGAATCACTGCTTTGAGCTTTTCAGCGATTTCATCCATCGCTTGCGGCCAGCTTATTTCTTGCCATTTACCTTCCCCACGTTCACCAATGCGCTTTAATGGCTTGGTCAGGCGATTGGGATGGTCAAACACTTCATGGGCCAATTTACCCTTTGCGCAAATAGCACCGGGAGCCAGGGGGTGGTCAAAATCACCTTCTAAGGTGAACCGGCTTTCGTGTGGCCACTAGCTGACAGGCTATATCACAGGTTGCGCAATTGACGTGTTTAGTTTCCATTATTTTCACCGAGAGGGTTGTGGTGGGTGCTGTGTGGGCGTGATAAATCAGCGCTTCAGTGAAAACTGTAACAAGTCATATAGAGAGTATTTACCATTTGTGGCCAATCATTTACCTTTTGTTGCCATATTGCTTTGGTGCTACCTCTAACCTTAGTGAAAATGATTGTAGTTGACTGATCAGTGTAAAAAGAATTACACTAAAAATATGACTAGACCTAAGCAATTTGATGAACAAGAAGTATTAAGCCTGGCCGGAGATATCTTCTGGCGTCAGGGCTATAGTAATACCTCGCTTACGCAACTTGAAAAGCATTTAGGGATTGGTCGTAAAAGCCTTTACGATACATTTGGTGATAAACAGAAATTATTCTTACGTGTTTTGGATAATTACTTAATGACTCCATACCCGATTGCTTCTGAGTCTGCGTCTTGGCCGGAGCTTCAAGCGATGTTTCATGGCGGTCCGCCTTATGATGAAAAATACCGAGCCTGCTTGTTTGTAAATACAATTCAAGAGTTTGGGATGGATTTAGAAGGTGAAGTTAAAAAGCGTATTAAACAACACTTACAACGTTTGGATCGTTGTTTTTCCCGTGCGCTCGAAAATGCACGTAAAAATAATCAAATTGCTGAAGTTGATATTAGCTTAATGGCAAAATATTTAACCGCAAGTTTGCAGTCACTGTCGATTATGTCAAAGGGAGGGTGTAGCCATGAAGAATTACATGCTATTGCAGATACAGCGTTGAGCGTTATCGAAGAAATCGTGATATAAAAAATTTAATCAATTTTGCACTGATCGTTGTAATAAGAGAGAGGTAATGAAAATGAAAGCATATTTAAGTAAGTCACTTGTAATTAGCTTGTTGGCACTGTGTATAGTGGGGTGCAGTAGTGTGCCTGTATATATGATTTCTTGGCAGGCAGAAAGCTATTTTGTAACGCCTGATACTGAAGGGAAAAAGTGGGAGTCTTTAGGGAATGGGTTGTATTCGTATCAGCACTGGATAGATCGTTCGTTAATCATCGATACGCCTGAAGGCATTGTTGTTATTGAGTCGTTTAACGAAGAGATGGCGGGTGAATTAAAGCAAATATTGGATGAAAAATTTCCAGGTAAGCCCGTTAAACTCTTAGTTTATTCTCATCAACACTTAGATCATACGAGAGGAGGGCATGTTCTTAAACCCTTAGAAGTGATTGCTCATAAAAATACGCGTTGGCATTTCGATCATTATTCTGATGATGAGGTATTAAATCCAACGCGTTATATCGATGGTAGTACTACCATGATATTCGGGCAACACAGAGTAGAGTTTATTGATTTTGAACACGGTCATGCTGAACACCTATATGGCTTTTATATTGCTGAAGAAAAATTGTTGTACGGCCCTGATTTGGCGTTTTGTGAAGCGTTATTCCCATTTGGCTTTCCAGATTTTAATCATTATGGACATGTAGAGGCACTAGATCAGGCCGCGAATTTAGATTTTGACCGGTTTATATCAAGTCATTTTAATAGTGGTGATAAGTCCTGTGTGACTGGAACAAGAGACTTCTTTAACGATACAAGAGAAGCTGTTTTGAACGGATTTGAGGAACATGGTTTACCGAGCGATAACGGTACCGCAAAATGGTTTCGCTCAATAATTGGCGATACCAAAGATGCATTGGATGACAAATATGGTGACTGGCATGGGTACGACGAGATGAGCCTGCCGTTTATATTGCGTCAAGCTTCAGGGGCTTATCTTGGTTTTTAGAGACGCTAAGCTATGCTTCAGACGTTTAATGGGTCTTAAATTTAGGTGTTTTTAATCATTAACAAGGAATTATTATGAGTCAAACATTCCCACCATCAACTTTTCATGGCCCTATTAAAGAGGTATTCCCTGATGTATTTTATGTACAGGGAACGGTGAAGATGGGGCCGGCGGTACAAATCACACGAAGCATGGTAATCATTAGGGAAAATGGCGAATTGTCATTGATAAATGCAATACGTCTTGGGTCAGAAGGTGAAGCTGAACTTGAAAAGTTGGGTCAGGTTAAGCATCTGCTCAAGATTGGTTCTCACGGGATGGATAACCCTTATTATATTGATAAATACCAACCTAAAGTTTGGTCGAGAAAGGAGGTTGGATTAGGGTATGAACCTGATGTCATGATAGAAGAAAACGGCGAGTTACCTTTTGGTAATGCGACCGTGTTTAAATTTCAGAATGCGACATCTCCAGAGTTTCCTATTCTATTGGGTCGAGAAGGTGGGATTTTAATTACGTGTGATAGCGTGCAGAACTGGAGTAAAAAAGATCTTAAGATAGGTTCATTTATAGGTGGGATCGTCACACGGCTTTTGGGGTTTCTTGGCCCTGCCAAAATTGGTCCAATGTGGTTGAAGACCGTTACACCTGAAGCAGGGCCGAATCTCTCTTTCGATTTCGAAAGGCTGCTTGCGTTGGATTTTAAGCACCTGTTGAGTGGCCATGGTAGCCCTTTACTTGGTGATGCAAAAAATACGTTGGAAAAACAGGTTAGAAAGGTTACGTTCTAGAAAGGTATTTATCAAAGTAATTCCGGTGAGGTCAATGCAAAAACTGCACAACAGCCCTTATGTGAGTAATAGTTTTCTTAACCAGTTTGCGGAAGTGGTGTTGGAGCGTGGAGGGAAGCTGGACACGTTGTGTGCCCGTGTTGATCTGCCGGTGGAGATGGTGGTGGGGCCAAATCAATTGGTCCCCTTTGACAAATTTATTGCATTATTGGAGGTGGCAGCGGAGCAATTACATTATCCCGATATATCTTTGGGTTTAGCACAAAAGCAGGATATTGCGGTGCTTGGCCCCATGTCAGTATTGTTATCGAAATGTGAAAACTTTGCTGACGCCCTCAGTAATATCATGCAATACCTGGAAGTACTGGTGTCCGGCTTTACCTTCTCACTTAATATGAAAGAAAATTTCATCGAGCTGAAATGTAATGTTGATCTTCCAGAGTTATATCCTCGACAGCAGTTTCAGAATTATTTACTGGCAAGTACGGTTTCTTTGAGTCGCGAATTGGTAGGCTGGAAGTATCCGTTGCGTGGATGTTTTTTTACCAGGAATGAGCCAGATCCAGAACAACAAGCCAAGCTAGCGCAGTTTTTTGGTTGCCCAGTAGCATTTGGTGCCGATGCGTTATGTCTAACGATGGATAAAGCGATTCTATTGGAGCCTGTTGATAATATTGCCAAGATGATTGGTGCCCGTATTTATTCTCTCGAAAGTTCTAAGCAAGATATATTGGAGCGACTGACTCATGTTATCGTTTTTTGTTTAGCCAGCGGTGATGCGAATTTAGAGACGGTGGCAAAAACCATGGGATATTCTCGTCGTACATTAAATAGGCGCTTAAGTGCCGCAGGTATATCTTTTAGTACAACGTTAAATTCGGTGAGGTATTCCCAGGCCTGTCGTTACCTCAATAGCACGCACTATAAAATAAGTGATATAGCAGCGCTATTGGGTTATACCAACCAAAGTGCTTTTACCCGTAGTTATATTCGTTGGTGTGGAATGACACCCAGTGAATACAGGGCGACATTAGTAACCTAATGCAACCTAAAGCAAAGTGTCATTTCACAGAGATTTTTCTCTTTCAGGTCCAAACGGTTTTAACCAAAATATCAGTACCGGCATAATAAAAAAGTCGGCAAACAATGCTAACACCACGGTGGATGACAGTAATATACCAAACCATACTTGTGCATCCATAATGGAAGTGAGTAGAGCGGACCAACCTAGTACCAAGGTGACGGAGGTAATAATCAACGCTTTGCCCACTTCGTGTAGGGTTTGACGAAATGCTTCGCGGTAGTTGCCTAGAAGCTCAAATTCCAATTTAAAGCGGGTCATCATATGGATGGTGTCATCCACTGCAATACCAATCGCAATGGTCGCGATCAATAATTTACTGCTGTCTAGATTAACGCCCAACCAGCCCATGGCACCACCTACCATCAAAATGGGGGCAACATTCGGTATCATGCTGACCAGTCCCATTTTTAATGAACCATAGATCAGAGAGATAAGGATGGTGATAACAAGGAGGGCAAGGCTAAGCCCCCGTACTTGACTATCATTGATGTAGTTGATTAACGTTAACCATAGCGATCCGATGCCGGTGATGGATCTTTCAGATTCCGCTAATGGTTGTTGGTCTAGGTACGTTGTCATTTCTTTTTCGAAATCGGCTAATACGCTGGATTCGGTGAGTTGAACGCGCATTTCTAACAAAGCTTTTGAGTAATCATTAAGAGAACAGATCTTCGCCGCCAGAGAGTTCATAAACCAGCATGTATTGTGAAATAAGTTCGCGGGAATCGGGGATTATGTAAAAGGCAGGATCGTCCGCATGGAAACTTTGATTAAGATCTTTTATTAAGTCCACGATGGACATGGTTTTGCGTACTAGAGGTTGGTGTACTTCTGTTTCTTGTTGTACGCGCTCAAGTTCTCTTAAAAATGAGGGTTCTTTAATGCCTCCCTCTGAACCAGAGTCAAACAAATAGGCAAATGAACTCATGCCACCCATGGTTCTGTCGATATGTTCTGTGTGCTGGCGAACCGGAACGTTTTTGTTAAAATCCGTTAAGAAGTTTGAGTCGATGCGTACTTTAAATAAACCTATTCCCGATACAATGACCAGCACTAAAAATAGAGACATAGTAATGTGAGGGCGATTGATGGCTGTTTCACTGCATACACGTAGCATTCTATCCAGACGTGTTAATGATGATGCGTTAGCTTGCTCCTTTTTAGGCATTTTGGTAAATGATAAAAAGAACGTTAATAACGTAACGGATAAGAAAAACGCAAATAGCACACCAAAGGATACATATATCGCCATATGGGAAATGGTTTTGATCGGTGCCACACTCATAGAAAAGAAACCCGCTGCAGTCGTTAGGCTGGTCAATAAGCAGGGTGTACCTACCAAATACAGGGTTTTGTGAATAGCCTGCTCTCTATCACCGGATTCACGGAAATTAACTAAAAATTCAGAAATGATATGTACAGAATGAGCAACACCGATAGCTATCAACAAAGTGGGTGTTAAACCGAACATCATATCGACGTTCCAACCCATGGCAGCAATAAATGCAATGGTCATCATTAACGATAATGCGACAACGGTAATGGGGCCGATGACGCCAACAATACGGCCACGAAAGAATATACCTAATACGACAGCAATAATGAGGAAACTTAACCCACCGAGTTGAACCATTTCTTGCTCTATAATGCGGTTATAGGTAGCGTTTAACGGTACATCGCCGGAAAGGTAATAATCCAAATCGGAGAACTGGGGCTCTGCGAGTATTTTGACGAGGGCATCTTGAGGGACCTGTGGATACAGGTTATCTAAATTGTCACCACCCTGCGGATCTAAGCGAATTTTTTCCACTGGATCGGTACTGGAGCGAGTCATCTCAACGGTAAGCGCGCCAAGCTTATGGGTTTTATCAAACAGGTTACCGACGTACAGTGGTTTTTTACTGAATGCGTCAGCAAATTCAAGTAGCTGATTTTGGGTTAGCGGGAATTCCTCATCAATCCTTTTAATGACCAGTTCATCTTCTAAGCCAATCATTAATTCTGCGTTGGTGATACTTCTGACTTTATTGACAAAGGGGACCTGTTCTTGGATTGCTTCACCAAGCTTGTGGATTTTTTGAACAATATTCTTATCAAATACGCCGTGCTCATACTTTGAGGCATCGTACATGATATAAATGAGTTCATCAGACCCGAAGTTTTCACGATAGGTATTGTAGGCACTGTAGGTGGGGTCGCTTTCATCAAAAAATGCTTCAAAGCTATTATCCATGCGTACGGTTTGTGCCAGGTACATTGCCCCGCTCAATACTGCAGTGCACAAAAGAAGCACTACCCAACGATTTCTAAAAGACCAAACGGCCATGGCTGCAAAAAAATGATTTAAGCGCGAAAATCCAGCTGTGTTTTCGCGATATTGTTTTTCGTCCTCTGTCATGCTTCCCCCGAAAAAAGACGGATTGGTCGGTTTCGAAGGTAGTTATAACATAATTAGGTACGAGCACCTCATAATGATGTAGTGCTTATTCGAATGTTGTTTTTCTATATTCGCCGGGACTTTTTCCGGTTCTACGTTTGAAAGCCCTGCTAAATGCACTCTGTTCTGAAAACCCCAGTAAAAAGGTGATATCGGCCATGGTGTTTTTAGTGTCAGCTAAATATTGAAAAGCCAGCTCATTACGTGTCTCCTCGATAACTGCTGAAAAGTGCATACCTTTATTCTTCAGTCGCCGTTGTAATGTGCGAGGTGTAAGTTCCATGATGGCTGCAGCGTCTGTCAGCTCGGGTGTTTTTTTCGGCAAGGTTTCTTTGATGTAACGTTTGATCACTTTTAAAAACGTTTGGGGCTCATCAATATCTTCGAGTCGTTCTTCTGCGTGTAGTATTAGCCGGCCTTTCATTGTTTTGTCAGGTTTTTTAAGAGGCGTACCGAGTAAGCTAGCGTTGATTTCTAAAGCGTTAAACTCCGCGTCGAATTCAACAGGGCAATTAAAAAACTGTTGGTACGGTTGGGTGTTTTGGGGAGCAGGGTGACTAAAATAGATGTGGCTAGGTGATAGGTTTGTGTCTGTTACCCAGCGGCCAAAAGCAACCCAGCCAGTGATGGCTTCTTCAGCTTGAGTCGCTAGTGGCGTAAAGTCTGTGTCCCACAGCATTCGCAGGGTATCCCTTCTAGGACTCACGGTAAGGGAGCCCATGCTTCCTACTAAATCCTGATACCGGTGTTGGCAATGTATGGCTTCATTTAGCGTGTGGCAGCATGTCATTATATAACCTAACACTCCCCATCGTTCTGGCTCGGCGGATATTCCCAAATGCAGGCCAAAGGCTGGGTCGTTTGTTATGTTTGCACCGGCTTTTAATAATGTTGTATAGACATCGGAAGGTAAAAGGCCGTCACCGTTCATGATATCAAGATGGTTTATATCAAGGGATTGGCACACAGCTTTTGAATCATGTCCGCACAGGTCCAAATAGGCCAGCAAAGAGCGCACGATAGGCTTTGATATTTTGTAATGGATGCTCATGGTCTCATTCTAATGTTGATTAGAAAGAATTCAACCCAGCAATGCGCACATAAGATCAGTCCGGTGTAGCCTGTGGTCAATACAATACATTCGGTAACCCGTTAAGCTCCGATTTCAGCTAAACAACAAATGGCATAGGTACTTTATGATCCAACATGTCGCCAGCGTCTTCATCCTGTGTCTGTCATTATTCTTATGGGGGTGTGATGCCAGTGATAGTGGTAGTGACAGTGGTAGTGATAGAAGTACTGATAATGGGAGCGAGAACTCGCTTGTCACTGATGTTGTCGATCCAGCGCTAAACCAGTGTGATAGGCGTGCAGAATTCCCCTTTGATCTTGAATCTCAAGAGTTGGTGGTGCCATACCCCAACAATATATTTACAGTCTCGGATTCGAGTTCCCATTCAGGCAGGCGCCTAACTGTCGATAGAAGCTTTCCCCTCTTCAGCAAATATTACGGGTTGTTGTCTTATTGGTTAAAGTCCTTCGAAACGTTAGAAGGGTTTGGTTTGTATTCGGATCTATTTGTGCCTTTACCCGATGTGGAACTTACACTGAGTACGGATAACTTTAAGAACCAAGATCAAGGTGTATTCGTGATGGTGGTTGATCCAGATCACCCATTTTATGGAGAAGTTGCGCCAGTTTACGCCGCATTGGAGCAGCGGTATTTACGACTTACACCGTCGGTTCCGCTATTGGAAAATACGGACTATGCCATCGTGGTTACTGATGCGTGGCAGAAGAGCACGGGACTTTGTTTTGATGCTTCTCCGAGTATGGTAAGGGTGTCGAACGGAGCAGTATCCAGTTCATCACCATACGATTATGAGTCTGTATTGACCCATTTGGAGGAAATGGGGGTGCAGAGGCAGAGCGTATTGTCGCTATCAAGCTTTACTACGATGCCAATATTTGCCGATATGGATAAGGCGCAAGATATTTTGGACGATGTTAACAACGACAGCCCAGCCGTGTTAACTGATTGGGAATTTGAACCTTCAGATAGCTCGCTTATTGACGCTTTTGTGCATGCGAAATTGGAAACACCTTTGTTCAGTGATAATAAGGGTATTTGGCGAAACAATGCGGATAGAGTATTAGCAGTGGAGCGATCGGAGAGTGTTGACGTCATGTTATCCCTACCGAAGAAAGAGTTGGGTGAATACCAACAGCCATACCCGTTGATGATCTATATGCATGGAACCAGCAAAAGTCGGCGAGATGTTAAGGATGTGTCTGATTGGTTTGCTAACATTGGATTTGCGACCATAGGTATGGATTCGTTGTGTCATGGCGATCGTCCTAATTCCATTAACAATGAGACGCTTTGCTATTATGAATTTCTGAACCCATTGGCTTGGCGAGACAATGGCCGAGAGTCAGTGGCAGGTTTTTTATGGCTGCTAAGAGCGATTAAAAATTTGTCAGAGGTTGATGTTATCCCAGAAGGTGGAGACGGTATTCCTGATTTTGACGTTAATCAGATTTATGTGACGGGCGTATCGTTGGGGGCGATTCAAGGTGGGGTGCTAGCGGGTCTTGTTTCGGATATTGAAGGGTATGTGTTTAACGTTGCGGGGGCTAAATTTACAGATATCGCTTTTGACCATACCGTCGTAAAGAGCATTCTGTGGCTTACTGGGAACATTGATAGTATTAGCGGAGACGCAGATTTAACGCACCTGGTATACCTTTCTGGGTTGGTTTTCCAAAGCATGTTAGATGCCTCAGATCCCGGGGTGTTTTTATATAACGCGCGTCGTTTGCGTGGCAAAGAATACAACGTGTTACAACAAGGGGCCGCTTACGACAATCAAGTTAGCGGATTGTCTGGCGCAAGTTTTGCGCGAGCGGGGGGCTGGCCGCAACTAAGCCCTTATGTTTGGGAGGCAGACCTGCCCTTAGTCGATTCACCCCATTGGGGATCTGGCTTTGTGCAGTATGATACGGCTGATCACGATATGATTTGGCGTAATGATGATCTTGCATTTGACCTACAGAGCCAGCTTCAATATTTTCTGTCGACTCTGCAGGAGACTGGGCAAGGCGTGATCAGGTGAATTACTTAGGGCTTTTAAAGGCTTCTAGTGCTGCGCCCATCATCTTGTGCACCATATTCACTGCTTTCAATGGTCTAATCATTACCTTGAAGTCTGTAATCAAGTTATCTTCATTCCAAGTAATCATGTCGACGCCATTAACGATTATGCCATCCATCTCAGTTTCAAATTCAAGCATGGCAAAGCCGTCATCATAGACTTCTCGAGTATATTTAAAGGAATCATTGCCTATCGTCATTGCCGCACCAGTAAGGTACATCTTGGTGATTGCCTTGCCTTTCTGCACGGTATGAATAACAGGGGAGTGCATACAAGCGTCATCTGCGAGGATTTCGTCTAATAACGCGATGTTTTTGTCGGCGACAACTTTATGCCATTTTTCAATTACTTCAGGGGTCATTGGGTGATCCTCTTAATGAAAGAGAAGCTACTCTAGCATTATTTGCAGGAAACCCTATTGACCATAGCGCACACTCTATTACCTTTGAAAGACGTCAAATTGTTATCGATAAAATGTACTTAAACTGGGTCTTAGTTGCATTAATCAACACTGAATATCAAAATTGAGTGTTATAGAGTAGTGGGAGCAATTCAATATCTAATACCTCTTGTTTTGCAACCTCCTTGAATTTTCAAGGCACAAAGCTGGAAGAGGTTGGCGTCATGGAAATAGCTGCTTAACAGGCTATTCTTGTACAATACGCAGATAAATTATTTGGGCCTCTTATTTCTGTTGGGCTAAGCCAATTAGCTTTCTGTTGGTGCCAAGTCCACACAGGGGTGTTGTATGAGTTAGGTTTAAAGTAGCGTTATTTTTCGATGCGGGTTATGGCGAGGTAACTTAGGTTGCATGCTTATTTGATGGAAACTGGAAACATCATAACTTCTCGCGCAGGTAGACGGCTTGCTGGGTGGGCTTGCGTTTCGCTTATGCTTCTTAGTTTGTCAGTAGTTGCTAGTGAACAGCAGGTTGTTCGTTTGTTTTCAAACGATAGTTATAACCTGAATTTAAAAATGTGGCTTCTAGTCGATGATTCTAATAGCCTTACCATTGATGATATAACGACACAAAAACATCAAACTAAGTTTAAAAAAAATAGACAGAATATTTTGAATCTTGGGATAAGTGACGCTACTTATTGGATGAGGGTAAAACTATTTTATCCTCCAGCGTATCCAAACAAGGACAATGATCAGCAATGGCTTTTGGAGATCGCTAACCCAAGTTTAGATATTGCAGAATTGTTCATAGCTGAATATGACGGTGTATATAAAGTAAAGAGTTCGGATACTCGAAGTGAATATTCGGGCCGAGACGTGTTGCATGTCAATAGTGTTTTTCCCCTTCGGTTGTTGCTAGGTCAGGAAATAACGATATATCTTAAAGTTAAGAACACTACGTCCATGTATATTCCGCTGACTTTATGGACAACCGCTGCATTTTCAGAAAAGGTTGCGTTCGAAGAATTCTCCTTTGGGATATTCTTTGGGGGTATGCTTATTCTGCTAATCTATAATCTATTTATATATGTATCTATACGTGATGTTAGCTACTTATTTTATGTGATATATCTGGGTGGAATTACAATATTTGAGATGATGGAAGTTGGTCGAGGGGTTGTTCATTTAGATCGATACATTGGTGATATTGATAGGCAGTACATTATATATTTTATTTGGATTACTGCTATTTCGGTAATATATTTCGCGAAGAGCTTTGTTTCTATTAGAGAGAATAATAAAAAAATAAATAATATTCTCAATGTCTTTTTAATGATTGCATTTTCTAGTATTTTGTTAATATCGGAAATAGACTATTCCAATGCTGTTTTATGGAATGCTATTTATATGAGTATCTTTCTGCCTGTGTTTTCAGGGATTCTGGTTTACTGCTGGATAAAGGGAAATGAAAATGCCAAATACCTTTTCTTTGCTTGGATTTCTAATGCTATTGGGTTATCAATTTTTGCAGGGTTGACTTATAAGATCATACCCGCGACTCAATTTACTCTTGTTGTGACATTGATCGGTATCTATATAGAGGCTCTTGTTTTATCTTTTGCCTTAGCGCATAGAATTAAGAGAGAACAGATCGCGGCCCTTGTTGCAGATTCTCAAGCTATGGGTCACCTTGTTAATTATCAGTCAGCATTTGATAATGCTATGGAGGGTATGTACAAAATGACCTTGGGTGGTCGTGTGGTAAATGTTAATCCTGCAATGGTAGATATATTTGGTTTTAAAAATGAAAAGGAGTTGTTTTTATGCGGTAAAACTATTTCGATATCTATATTTGAAAATATTGAAAAACAATTTGAAGAATTATCGAAATACGGGATATCTACGAATAATATCGCCTTTAAACGCAAAGATGGCAAGCGGGTGTGGGCAATTCATAGATCGAAGTTGATTGTTAAGTCAACCGGTGTGATTAGCCACATAGAGGGGTCGATAGTTGATGTTACTCAAACAAAGCTAAAGAATATTGCTATTGAAGAGCAAGCTAAGGAAGGAAAAAGATTGGAAATTGCAGAGGAATCGGCTAAGGCCAAGAGTGAATTTCTATCAAATATGAGTCACGAAATTAGGACGCCATTGACCGCTGTTATAGGGTTTAGCGAATCACTGCAAGATTTTGATTTATCAAAGGTTGAGAGGGAGGAGGCTGTTCGATTAATATCGGACAGTAGTCGCAGCTTACTCCAACTTATCAATAATATTCTCGACTATTCGAAGCTAGAAGCGAATAAATTGAGTATAGAGAATGTTCCAGTTAGTGTCTTTTCAGTTGTTGAAGGTGTTAAGGAGGAGGTTTCGAAAAATGCGCAACGAAAGGGTTTGACGTTAGATTTTTACTATGAATACCCCATCCCTGAGGAAGTTTTTGGCGATCCCTTCCGTATTGCTCAAATAATAGAAAATCTGTGTTCTAACGCCTTTAAATTTTCTGAGAAGGGCGGTGTGACTTTATGCGTGTCGTGGAATAAGACGTTGGATAAATTGATAATTAGGGTTAGTGACAGAGGATTGGGGATTAGTGAAGAGGCTAAAAAAAATCTATTTGGTTTGTTTGGGCTGGGAGATACATCGCCAACGCGTCAATTTGGCGGGGCTGGGCTGGGATTAGCGATATCGAAAAAGCTTGCGATGATAATGGGGGGGGATATTGAGGTGTTGAGTGAATTTGGCAAAGGTAGTGAATTCACTTTCATTGTTGGCGGCTGTATACCTGATAATACTGAGTGGATTCGTGATAAAAATACCTTGATGACCAGTAAGTATAAAAGAAAAGGCACCCCTCCTAGCCTTACTGGCACGGTATTACTTGCTGAAGATAATGTCGTCAATCAGAAGCTCATTGAAAAAGTACTAAGAAAAACGGGTATGAATGTTGTTGTTGCTGAAAATGGACTTGAAGCCTGTAGCATATGTGACAACACACCTCCCGACTTTGTGCTTATGGACGTAAATATGCCAATCAGAGGCGGTTTGGAAGCAACGCGGTATTTGCGCGGTAAAGGCTATGCTATGCCTATCTACGCGCTTACTGCAGAGACAGATAAACAGCAGATAAACAATGTACTTGAAGCTGGGTGTGAGGGTGTTCTTTATAAGCCGGTGGATAAAGCTGCGATATTTGACGTATTGCGAAAACACTTATCTGGGAACGGAAACCAAGCTAGACCTGTCCCAGAGGCTGTGCCTGTCTTGGGTTCTGTAATAGAGGGGAGTAATAAGGACGGCTTTTGATTTCTATAGCAATATTTGGCCATTAATCAAGATAGGAAAACTATCTCAAAGTATTTAATAATTCCATTGAATCATTCATTACCGACCTACCTATTTCAGAGTCAAAGACCTTATCCCAAACATTTCTTGACGGTTTACCATCAAAAGAGAATATCACTCCGGACAGTCCTTCAAGATCCTTACTTGCCACAATCCAAGCGGCTATCTTGCCTGAGCGTTCGGGAGTACTTGTATCAGGAAGCATCCTCGCCAGCCATGGCAAAACATGCCGCCATAGTACTTGTAACATTCGAGGTGCAGTTCTCGCCAACCCGGTTCCTGCCATCATGCCATCATGCCAAGATCAAGGCAAAAAAATGCTACCTGATCTTTATGTAATTTCCGAGATAGTTCGACGGTAGTGACCATATTTAAATATTTTGAGGTGCGTAACGGTCCATTCCAATTTGTTTAATAGACCCAGTCTCATCTAAACCTTTCGCACACGACGTTACTGATTCAAATTTGGCCCCACGAAAACCAAACAGGGTAGCTGTTCTATTTTTAGGGTTGTGCGTTCCACTACCAATGATTAACAGCAAATGACTTACGCGTTGATACAGGCATTTTTTGATGCGAAGTTTTCTGATGCAGATGCATCAAAGGCTCTCTATTCCATAGCATCCGGTATTGAAGGCCAACAGATGGTGACAACACTGATGCAGCGTTCTCAAGCATCTATTTACGAGATAACGCTATATCAGCCCCTTGTACGAATCAAAACCTCTATTAGAAATTAAGTTGTTCCAAAATGTATGGGGCTTTTTAGATATACTGGATTTGTATATTCAACGTGGAAATTTCTTGATTTTTAAAGCTTAAATAATGAATGCTAATAGACAAATGATTGTTCGTGGCTTTATTCTCGTATTGTTTTTTGTTGCGAGTGCTGTTGTCGGTGTGGTGATTTATACGCACTGGTCAATACGCCAGTTGATAACGCCTATACCCTCCAATGAGGTGTTATTTGATTTACTTGACGTAGAGGGTGGTCCTACCTCCATAAATTATATTGTTACTGCAAGTTTACAAGACCGGCTTCGTGGCGAGATAGTCTTCCCAGCCTTCGTATTACGCTGGGCCGATGGCCGCCGATTTGTGATTGACATGGGAATGGATGAGAGCGGAGCAAAGCATTTTTATGAAAAGATGGCTTGGCAGTATGAGAGTGATGATATTAAGGTCCATGGCTCCGTCGTGCAACAACTGGGGGCTGAGGCATCATTGGTTGCGGGGTTAGGCTTTACGCATTTACACGAAGATCATGTGCAAGGAGTACAACGCTATTGTCAGCCTCAATCGATTAAATTGCCGCTTTTTCAAACGCCACAACAAGCCGAGGAGCGTAACTATACGACTGGATTCGGTGCGGCTTTTGTTGAAGACGCAGGCTGCGTTTCCCCTCAGGCTTTAATCGGAGCGGGTCCGCTTTATTCGGTTCCCGGTTTCCCTGGTTTAGCTGCCATTCCGGTAGCGGGCCATAGTCCGGGCAGCACGGTTTTTGTCGCAGCAGTGGAAGGCACGTTATGGATTGTTGCCGGGGATATTAGCTGGACACGCGAATCTATGCTGATTAATCAGCCCAAGCAGGTTTCGTTATTCCGCTCGTTTATCATTCCCGAAGATGGAAGTAGACTAATCGAGTTGCGTGAATGGTTAGCTCAACTTGACAGCTATGACCTTGTTAAGGTGTTGTTGTGCCATGATGGTCTTGCGTTACAGGTAGATGGGCCATCTGAATTTAAACCACCTCTACACAAGAGTGAAGGTCGGTAGTCGTAAATGTTTTATGCTCTATTTAATGGGAATGGCATAGTGCATAACTGAGTTTGCAGACTCCGCGTCATGATCTGGGCCGTATACTTCAATATCAGCCCCATAGGTATGTTGTTTTCCTGATCGCATTAACCAATTTGAGTAAATGTAATTCACGGTGTTATCGATATATTCTACTTCACCTTTGTGTTCAAATTTCGCATAGGTGGCTGATGGTATCGTAATACACTCCATTCCCTCGGGAGCAGTGGATTCTTGAGTTACTTCCATTGCGGCATAATAAACAAGCTGATCTGAATGGCTGCTGCACTGCAAAATCACACCGTAGCAGGTGCCTCTGATGGCGTGTTCAATTTCTTGGTATCGTGATAAAAAATCCTTCCATAGCGGGGGTAACTTATCACCAATATTATTCTTTTCAGAATCTACACTATAGAAGAGCGTTTTTAGTCCAATTAATTGTAGGCTTTTTTGCTTATAGATTTCTGGCTCTAGGGATAGCTTGGTATTGATATGTGTTAGGTAGTCAACGTCGAACTGGATTTTTTTCAAAAACATATTTTTGTCGCCAATGCGTCGATACTCACCGGGAGTTAAACCAAACATATTTTTAAAGGCACGAGCAAAGCTCTCTTGGCTCTCATACCCTGCTGTCAATGCGATATCGATGATCTTTTTGTCAGTCGTTAATAGCGCATCGAGAGCGTTAGCTAATCTTCTAGATCGGATATAGGTTTTTAGCGTTTCATTGGTGAGCGCTTTAAATAGTCGTTGAAAATGCCAACGACTAATACCTGCGGCATTAGCGATAGCTGCGCTTGATATAGCTTCACTGGATATATCGTCATCCAATGATTCTTCGAAGAAGTCGATTCCCCGTTGTACCTGTTTAAGATAATTCATGGTATGAACAACTATTACGATTGTGTATATCTCGAATATAACCTGGACGCGATAAACGAGGCAATGAGGGTTTCAATGAGTGCGAGTGGCAACACAACAATAGCGAACCTCCACGCAGATAAGTTCATATTTGCCATGCCAATCCAAAAAAGCACAAAGAAGAAGCACCATGACATAGCCCCACTGATAAAAACAGTTTTTCGGGTATTGCCGAACGCTTGGGCACATAACCAGAACAAAAACACCATTAGCCCGGTTAACAATGTGCCCCATACGCCCCAAATCAAGAATATCGGTAAAGTCATGTTGGCAACCTCTGGCACCATCGAAAGGTGCACCTGCATTTCTGGCCTAACAATGACAAGGTATCGAAACACCTCAGAGGTCTGAACCCACAGACTGGTCAGCAGGGTGATTATTAGGAATTGATGTGGAGATAAGGTACTTAAAGAGCGGCTTTCTGAGGTTTGATTGATCATCTATGTACTCCGGCAGTAATTGGAGACAGTATCTTATCGCTTGATGAATCCTCACTTCTGATATTTTGTGCTTTTCCTTGCTTGATTTATCACCCTTTGAAAAACTTGGATGTCTATCCAAGTAACTGCTTACGATAAGCCGAAGGTGTCATGCCCGTCCACGTTTTGAAACGTCTCTGAAAGGCTCTGATTTCAGTGAACCCTAGTTTTTCTGCGATCTGCGCTACCGTTAATTCCAGGTCTGATAGGTATTCAATGGCCAGCTGTACGCGCAACCCATCAAGTAATTCTTGCCAGCTAATTCCCGCGTCCTTAAGTCTGCGATCAAGTGTTCTGGTGGATACCCCTAAACGTTTGGCCACTACATCCCGTCTGGGGGCGCCGGATAACATTAGCTCCCTGGCATGCCATTTAATGCTTTCCACTGAAGAGGCTCTTTTGTCGAGCTCTTGAAGTTGCTGTTGCGCTAGTTGCCTGGCGAGCCGCAAGTTTTCGTCCCCGTGACCGTAAATTGGAAGCTCATGGATGTCTCTACTGACCTCCATACGAGTATGCCCCGCGCTCCAGCTAATAGGGCAGCGCACAATGGACTCCATTCTACGGCGGGCAGCGTCTGAGTAGGGTGTGTGCTCTAGCCAAACGTGATTGGGCGACAGGTCTGGTCGTGTGCTTATCAGCCGGAGTAGGCCGCAATACAGGGTTACCACAAACTCTGCCATATTCCGCCGTATGACGAGGTTTTTGTGGGTCATGGCAACGGATAGCTCAACAGTTGGTCCTGCCACCTGGTAGTTGATGCCGCCACAGTTACCACTTGCCAAGCCCTGATATCGGGCCATGTTTTTAGGTGCTTCACCAAGGGTAGGGGAGCTGAAAGCCAGCGACATGAGTACACCATACAATGGCGGCATCAGCTGCTGTCCAATATCAACACCAAAACTGTCGTTCTTGCTTGCCAGAATTAGCCTAAGAAGTGTCATTTCATACTGAGCCTCAGGGACGCGAGCCGTGGGGAGCAGGTGCTCATCGCTCAAGCCGGCTTGCTTAACTGTTTCTTTACCAGCTATTCCTAAAGCCTCTGCGCCATAAACGAATTGAGATAGCGCGATGCCAGTGACATAAAAATCGTTATCTTTCATGGGTTAAGTGGCTTTCCTCAGGGTTCACAGGAGTTTGGCATTATCGACCAAACAACTCAACTGGCCACCTCGTGTTTGAGCATGGCAACATTTGCCGCTTACTTGTCGACCTTAACCGCTGATTACAGTACGTTTAGCTGGCAACATAAGGTGTAATGTTGCGGATAATGTCGTTTTGATGGTTAAGGGTTTGATTATGAGTTTAAGCACTGGTTTAAGTCTTGGTTTTATATCGTTATGGTGCGTCGCTTTGTTTTCTAATGTCGATGCACTGGTGGATCTATTACTTGTTAATGCCGTAATACAGGTTGCGTTTTTTATTGTGGTTGCCTGTATCCCATTCTTACGAACTGGGCGAATGTCGTATGTTGATATCGCTTGGCCTTTTGGTGTTGCTATCATCGGGATTTTGATAATTTTTATGGGTGATGGAGACGCTATTCGAAAGATGCTGGTTGGCGGGGTGTATTTGTTTATTGGTTTACGCATGGGCATTGGCGCGTTAACAATGGCAAAAACTACTGGCGTTATTTTCAAGAGTGAATTCCCCCGGTATCAATATCGTCGCATGATATTGGAAAAGTCCGGAACAAAAAACATTGAATTTCATATTCTGGTAGAAATCATGGTTCAAGCCTTCGCCAATATTTCAGTGCTTGCTTTGCCTGGCTTTATCATTGCCACTAATGACAGCCATTCAATTTCTTCTTTGGAGATTTTGGGTATTTGCATATGGGGTACGGCTTATATTTTTGAATCAATCGCCGATGGGCAAAAATTGCTATTCATTTCCAAAAACAAACGGGGTGTCTGTAATATCGGTTTGTGGCGTTATAGTCGCCATCCTAACTATTTTGCTGAATGGATGGTTTGGACAGGGTTAGTGGTAGCTGCAATACCATCGTGGTTGGCGTTAAGTTCAGTTGAAGCGACGCCTGTATGGATAGCATTAGGTGTGGGTGCGATTAATGCGTCAATCATGATGTATATCACGTTGGTGTATCTAACGGGTGCAACACCAGCAGAATACTATTCTGTTAGAAAAAGAGCGGAATACAAAGATTACCAAGAAAGAACAAGTATGTTTTTTCCGTGGTTTCCAAAGAGATTTTGAAAATAAACGCTAGCTAATCACGCGGTTGGCTGAGAGTCTATTTGTGTTACTGGCAGGGGCTTCCTTCTGTTGCTTTCTAACATGCTTTAGACCCTCGCCTTCCATTGTGAATGCCTGTCCGAATCCTTTGACGTAATTTCCCCTTTTCACCGTGAGCTCGAATAGTTGGAAATCGGGTAGGGATCGAAGTAAGTCAACTGTTGCACCATGTACTTCACTAAAGGCGTCCAAAATTTTGTTTCTTTGGTCGCTTTCCATCGACACAACGTTAGCGACGCACTCAAGTGTAAGTCGTTGGCGGGAAAATACATTCTTTGCTTCCGCCTCGTTTTGAATAAAGAATAGTGACAAAGCAGGGTGTTGAAGAATATTCGCTGTATGGGATGCTAGTCCACTGATGAAAATATAATAACAGCCTGATCTTCTTATATATGGAGCATAACTGGCCTCTGGGTTTCCTTGTGCATTAAGCGTAGCCAATTGAACCGATCTAAATTGCCTGATGAGACTTTCGGTTTCTTCCAGGATTACTTCCGATTCAGATGCACCTATTCCAGCGGATGTTGAGGAATACTCTCCATTGAAACAATGACACAGAGGGCATTGATCGATCATATCGCCAAGCAAGGGGGATATTTTTTTACAATCAAAGCAGTTGTAATAACTCATAAGAAATTTCACTTTCTCGTGGCAGGATAGTAATAGTATAGATCTATTTGACCCCTGTTGCAGAGTGGCAAATAGGGGCCGCTGGCGTAGAAAACATAAGTGTTTTAACGCGTAAAATATCTTGCCTTGCCGGTTGGTGGGTGTTAGGGTGGTCGTCGGCTTGAGAGAAAGCCTTATTTTTTGTGTATGCCCCGTCGTTTTAGTTATAATTCCTCGTGATATTCTCAGTTAAATTACCGTTTTCTTCCTGCTTTTTGCCTATTTAAAGGCTCAATATATTGATTGCATCACTGCAATCCATTTTTAAACTAGATTCAGAAAACTGAATCATTTCCGCCTATGCTTTAAACGGCATGATCTTACTAACATAGAGGTTATTTATATCCTTAGTTTGAAGATACCTGGTACAAATATACTTGGTACAAAGATAAAAAGTACAAAGGTAAAAAGTACAAAGCGATTGGCGGTTTTACGAGAATTTTATGATTTTAAACGCATCCCTCGATCAATCGAATAGTAATACCTACGCAAACCCTATCCCTAGTCGTGAGTTCATTATGAATCTCTTCGGCAAGGTAAAAAAACATTTAAAGCGTGAGCAGATTGCACACAAGTTAAACCTTAAAAACCCCGACCAAAAAGAAGCCTTGAGAAGACGGTTACGTGCAATGGAGCGTGATGGTCAGCTTATGTTTAATAAGTACAAAGGCTACCAACTGATAGATCAGAACTCACTTATTACGGGCGTGGTTAGCATTCACCCAGATGGTTTTGGCTTTGTGTCAAACCCTGACTCCGAAAAAGATTTATTTCTTCCGAAAAATCAAATGAGCCACGTGTTTGATGGTGATGTTGTTCAGGTATTTGTTGAGCCTTCTTCAGATAGAAATCGCACCTTCAACAAATTAATCAATATTGTTGAGCGTAAGACGACTCACATTGTTGGGCAACTTAAACGCAGTGGTGACGCATTTTATTTGCTTCCGGACAGTCGAAAGGTATTGCACAAAGTGGATGTAGATAGCCACTTTTTGTTGAATGCAAAACCAGGACAGTACGTGAATACTACGATTGTTGAGTACCCCAATCATCGTAAAAATACCTTGGTAAAAGTCACCGGCGTGCTTGGTAACCCTCAAGATACTGGTATGGGAATTAAAAAAGCGCTTTGCCGCCATAACATTTCCGGACAGTGGAACGATGCATTGATTGACCAAGCAGAAGCGAAGGGGAGGCAAGTGTCGGAGAGCGATAAAATGTCACGTATTGATTATCGTGACTTGCCGTTCGTTACCATTGATGGTGCGGATGCCAAAGATTTTGATGATGCAGTTTATTGTGAAAAAACCGCATCAGGTGATTGGCGTTTAATGGTTGCCATTGCGGATGTCTCCCATTATGTACGGCCAGATGATTTGTTGGACATTGAAGCACTACAGCGTGGTACGTCCATATATTTTCCCGGCCATGTGGTGCCTATGCTGCCGGAAGCCTTGTCAAACGGACTTTGCTCTTTGAACCCTTATGTTGACCGTTTGGTGATGGTTTGCGATATGACCATTAACAGCAACGGTGTTATTACTCAATCCACTTTCACAGAAGGCCTCATTAATTCACAGGCTAGACTGACTTACGATCAGGCTTATGCGCTGGTGGCTAAGAGAAGCTCTAAACTAGCAAAAAAAGTGATCGAAGAGACGCCGAACATTGTGCCGCATATAGAAAACTTGCATGCACTTTTTCAGGTGTTGAAGCCTGCTCGTAGGCAACGAGGGGCTATTGAATTTGAAACGCGAGAATTTACATTTAATCTTACTAAGAAACGCAAGATTTCAAGCTTATCATCGGTAAAGCGCAACGACGCACACAGGATGATTGAGGAGTTTATGTTGTGCGCTAATGTCTCAACCGCTAAGTTTTTAGACCATCACAAAATACCGAGTTTGTTTCGTACTCATGAGGGGCCGCAGCAAAAGAAGTTAACTGTTTTGCGTGCATTTTTGTTAGAAAAGGGATTGAGTCTTGGTGGTGGAGATAAACCCAGTCCGCATCACTACAATAAACTTTTAGATAACATTGGGCATCGTAGCGACGCAAGTGTGATTCGCACGATATTATTACGCTCTCAGAGTCAGGCGGAGTATACGTCTAGCAACCAGGGGCATTTTGGTTTGGCTTATGATGCCTATGCACATTTCACGTCCCCGATTAGGCGTTACCCTGACTTATTAACGCATCGAGCGATTCGAGCGAAAATTCGTTGTGGTAAACATAAAAAAGGAGTACATCGATTTCTGAGTTGGCTGAACTTAGATAGGGGCTTAGATAAGGCAGCCGGTTATCCTTATGATAAAAATGCAATGGATGTATTGGCGACACATTGCTCGCAGCGATCGCGTCAAGCGGGTGAGGTAAGCCGTGAAGTAGAAAACGAGTTAAAGTGCCAGTATATGGAACAGTTTAAGGGCGAACATTTTTTTGGAACTATTTCTGCTGTGACCAACTTCGGTTTTTTTGTTGAGCTGGATCAGGGTGCTGTAGAAGGTTTGGTGCATATATCTAGTTTAGCTAGCGATAATTTTAAATTTGATGCGGGCAAACAGCAATTGAGTAGCGGAAAACAATGCTTTGTTCTGGGTGATAAAGTGAATGTCGTTTTGAACCGGGTAGATGTGCCGCAACGAAAAATGGATTTTACTGTTTTGGACTCCGTTGCATTTGATGCTGCCTAGTCGTCTGGACGTAGCCCAGTGATAACCAGGCAAAAAATGCTTGGTTATCAATCATTTTTTCTTGAGCTCCACATACGCATCTGGGTTTTCAACCGCCGTATTTTGTCGGTCTAGGGTACCAACATCGAGTACCGGTGATGCGTCAATGTGCTGGGCATCCATCATGTGTGCTACTCGTTGCAACGACGCAATAATCATGGTTTGTTCCCAGTCTTGTAGGTCTGAAAATTGGCGGGTGAATTGTTCCTGTAAGGGAGTGGGGGCGTTTTTAAGCTTCTCGATGGCTTCATCAGTGAGAAACGCATGCACTTTACGCTTATCCTGTGCTGAGCGCTCTCGATAGACCAAATTCCGCTTTTCCATTCTGTCGAGAATTGTCGTTACTGTGGCCTGGCTCAAGCTTATTTCATTGGCGAGTTCACCGATTGTTACCTGGCCTTTGTCCCGAATAGCTTGCAGCAGAAGGATCTGTGGGGCGGTCAAACCAGCTGTTTTTGACAGGTGTTTCGAGTGGAGGTCGGTGGCCCTAATAACACGGCGCAGAGATACGAGTACTTCTTGAATACGATCCAAAATGAAGCCTTTTTCGAGTGAAGAATTTTCTCGATTATAGGAGGAATATTCCTCTAAGCCGATCCTTTTATAGGAAACTGCACGGTTTTATTTCAACATTGGTGAAATCCGCTAGTATAAGGCCCTCGAGCGCTATTCTTTATATGTTTAGAGCACTATATTTAGAGCACTATATTTAGATCACTAAACAATACCTTTCAAATATCACTCAAATATCATACAATACCGCCTGAATATCTGGGGTTAGGTCAAATGCATTCGTTCTTTTGATCCAATTTTTGATGGATTTATTGTTTGAGATCTAAATATTAGGCATATATGAAGAATTTCCAAATAGAATTAGAGCTCAGAGCCCCTAGGGCGAGTGATGGGTATGCAGTTTCAGAGTTGATTGCCCAATGTCCACCACTGGATACCAACTCGAAATACTGCAATTTATTACAGTGCACTCATTTTTCCAGCACCTCCGTTGCCGCTTTTAAACGAGGTGAGTTAGTTGGATTTATCTCCGGTTACCTTAATCCAGAAAAACCAGAATGCTTATTTATTTGGCAAGTAGCCGTAGGTGAGCAAGCAAGGGGGCTAGGGCTTGCAACCCGCATGTTAAAACACATACTTGCTCGCCCTTATTGCAGAGGTGTTTCTTACATGGAAACATCCATTACCAAAACAAACGAAGGTTCCTGGGCGCTATTTGAAGGGGTGGCCAGAAAGTTCAACACAGAACTTAGTACCACAATAATGTTCGATAAAGAGCTCCATTTTCAAGGACAGCACGATACGGAGTCCTTGGTGCGCATCGGGCCATTTGCTCAAATCAAGCAAATCAATCAAATCAAGAAAAGTGCTCGACCTATTGCTGTTGCTTAGATCTGTGGTAGCGCTTGCGAGTTAGATGCAGGCCTATTGCAGTTAGTTATGTTAATTAGCTTATTTAAGCTTTTTACGGATACGGCTTAACGCTATGGGGGTAATACCTATGTGTGACGCGATCATTTTTAGTGGTAATTTATCGCGTAGCTGAGGGTTGCTTTCCAAGAAGTCCAAATAGCGTTGTTCGGCGCTGTGTTGAACAAAGGCATATTCTCGCTCTTCCTTTTTGATAAACATATTTTCCAGCAAGCAGTTATAAGCTGTAAGAAAACCTCGTTGAGGTTCCATTTTTGTGAAAAAAACAGACCACTCAAACTCAAGGCAAAGCACGTCATCCAATGCTTCTATACTAAATAGTGCTGGGGTTTTTCGGGTCATCGCACGTGTTGACCCGGCAACACTTGGGGCACATGCAAATGATTGCGTAAATTCTTTACCTTCCGGCGAGATACTCATATAACGAGCAAAACCTTTCACTAAGAAAAACAATTTCGGTGCTAGCTGGCCTTGGCTTATCAATAGTTGACCTTTTTTGTAATGTTTGAGTTGAGGTGATAACTCATACTGGTCAAAATCAGTCGCTTCTAAGCTGCCGCTTGGACCTGTAAAATAGCTAACAAAATCTTGCATCTGTGTCTGAATATTCACGAGTTTTGCTCTATGTTTGAGAAATCTGATCCTGAGAAATTAAGTACAATGCCAGAAATATTAGTAATATGCCAGGTAGGCTGCCCCATAACTCAGGCGTGACAGCTAACCCTTGGGGGATGGCCACAAGACCCGGAATCAAATAGGTAAAGGCCAGCAGGCGATTAGGACCCAGTTGTTGCACTAGGTATTGTTGTAAAAAGAACGTAGCCATCGTGGTGAATATTGTTAGATATAATATAATTTTCCAAAACTGAATTTGTTGCCAGGCGATTGTCGATAAATCACCATACAAAAATAGAAATGGCAATAACATGATGCCGCCTATTATCATAATGTAAAATGCGCCTTGTGCGGGAGGTACATCACCTCCCCACTTTTTTACCAACACAACGTGCATGGATAGACTGAAGCATGCTGCTAGAAATATACCGTCACCCTGGTTCCATTGGAGCAGTTGAATGTTTCCTCGGTTAACGCTCAGCAGTACCCATGTGGCCCCTATAGTCCCAAGTATAAAACCCAAGAGTTTGATTTTTGATGTCTTTAGCTTGAGCACACCGTAGGTGAGAGCCACGCTAATCAAAGGCACTAACTATAGATCACTGAGGTTCGCATTGCTGAGGTGGTTTTTAATGCTTCAAACAAACCTAAAAAAAACAGCACTAAAAATAAACTGATGAAGCTGTATTGAACAATAATTTTAGTTCCAATAAAAGACGCACTTTTCTTCCATACGTATATTCTCCAAATAATGGGTAGCATTAAAATACTGGCCAGAATAAAGCGTAATCCTGTGCTTGCGATGGGGTTTGCGTAGGGTAATAAATCCTTAGAAACCACAAAGGAGGATGCCATAAGACTGGTCCAGAGTAATAGCATAAAGTTTTGATATAGAGGATGTTTCATCATGAGTGCCAGTATGGTCAAAAGGAATTGGTAGCTGCAGGTTATTTGGGTGATGGCCGTTTCGCCATTTTGTATTCCCATTTATTGGTTGAGGAGGGCACAATAACGGGTTCTATTACTAGTGTAATGAACCCAGGTTTAGTGGTTGATTGTTTTTCCATCATAAAATTAATATAAGGCATGTAAGTTTCGTGAGGGGAGTAATAATGATTACTCAAACGTCTCAGGGTTTATATGATTGACTTTAATAACCAATAGTTTAATTTTTCGAGAAAAGGAATATATGCAGTGATTCAAATAAGATTGTATATCTATAACTACATAGCAGCCGCCACAAGAAGTTTTTCTGATTACTAGTGGATTAGGGGTGAGTAAGAAAAATAGATTAGTCTCTAAAGAAGTATATAACCGTTGTAAATCATAATCTTATTGGAGGTCAGTTATTTTCTGAAATGTATCTAATGGCCTGTCGTAACGCCCTAATTTATTTTTAACAAGTTCTGTAAGGTAGAGTTCTCAAATTGTTTTTCGACGGTGAAAGATAGTTTCGAAGTCTATACTAAAAAGGAATGTATTTTTCGTCGAAGTGCGAACCTGTTGGGTCTGGAATATCTAGACGAGGGGTAAGGAACTTGAAAGCGAAGATCTTAATAGTAGATGATGAACCTAATAATCATTTGGTATATGAACGTATCTTAGCTCCGCTGAATCTGGATTTTGTTAAAGCCCTGTCTGGTCAGGAAGCCCTTGATGTCGCACATAAATATAATTTTTTCTTAATACTCATGGACGTACAGATGCCCGGTATGGACGGATTTGAAACCGCATCATTGATTATCGAGGATCCAAAAACATCACATATTCCCATAATATTTATCACTGATTTTTCTAGGGATGAATCTTTAGAGCTAAGAGGCTACGCCAGCGGTGCTGTCGATTTTATGGTGAAACCTGTTAATGACGATATATTACGTAGCAAGGTAAAAGTATTTCTCTCGTTATCGAATGAGAGAATACAACTAAAATCAGCACTTTTTATTATTCAAACTAGCGAGGAGCGTTTCCGTACGCTATTCGAAAAAAGTAACGATGGTATTTTTATTATAGATAGTGATAACCATTGTTACCTAGATGCCAATAAATCGGCTATCGAAATAACGGGACGCTCCTTGACGGAATTACAATCCCTAACCTGTAGTGAGATATTCTCAGAAGACATCACCAGAGGATTCGACTCGATAACGCAGTCATTACCCACGAAAGACTTTGGTGCTATCTCGTTTACTCGAAAGGACCAAAAACTTCGTTCCGCACGTTTTAATGTGATTTATTTGGATGATGGAACCCTGGTGGGTATTGCTCGGGATATTACCGATGAACAACATATGCAACTGCAGTTACGTCGTACGCAAAAAATGGATGCAGTAGGTCAACTCACCGGAGGTATAGCCCACGACTTCAATAATATTTTAGGCATTATTCTTGGCAACATTGAATTGATTCAGGGGCAAATCAGTGAAGATGACAACATAGCAAAAAAAATTGAAAATATCCGAAAGTCAGCCAAACGCGCCGCTGATCTTACAGGGCAATTATTACGATTCTCCGGACGACAAGCCATTTCCGTTGAGTCAATTAATATCAATGATGTCATTACTCAAATGGATACCCTTATTGGGCGTTCTGTTACACCGCAAATTAGAATCGAATATTTTTTCGCAGAAGATTTGTGGTCCACATCCGTCGACCCCGGTGACCTTGAAGATGTATTGCTCAATTTGATCATCAATGCTCATGACGCCATGAATGGATCGGGCCAAATCACCATCGAAACGGCGAACTATCACATTGATGAAGGTTTTTGTCGACTAAATCTTGGGGCGGTTACGGGAGATTATGTGCTTCTTGCCGTGAGCGACACCGGTAGCGGTATTCCCGCCGACTTGCAAGAACGACTGTTCGAGCCTTTCTTTACCACCAAGGAAGAAGGGAAAGGAACCGGATTGGGTTTAGCCATGGTGTACGGGTTTATTAAACGTTCACTAGGCTATATCAAGGTTTACTCGGAACTGAATATTGGTACGACTTTTCGTGTTTATTTACCAAGAGCCAGTAATGTAGACAACGCCGTACAACAAGCAAGTCTTTCGACTAATTGTACTTCCGGTGGTGGTGAAGTTATTTTAGTTGTGGATGATGAGGCCGCGTTGTTAGAGTTGGCTGTCGAGACCTTAGAAAACCTTGGTTATAATACGATTACCGCCTCTAACGGTGAAGACGCGCTAGATCGTTTACAAGAGCACCCAGAAATACAAATGCTATTTAGCGACGTGGTGATGCCAGGTAGATTAAATGGCTATCAACTGGCAGAGAAGGCCTGTGCCCGCTACCCTTCGCTTAGTATTTTACTCACCTCTGGATTTACGTCGAAATCAGCTATTAGTGACGGTCAGGAAAGTTTTAAGGCTCATCTATTAAATAAACCTTATGCTCAAGCAGAAATGGCAGGACGAATCAGTCAGTTGTTATCTGGAGAAAAAACCGAATGAAGCAGACCACGGTCTATTTAGTCGACGACGAGCCTGATATGTTGGAGTTGCTTGCCAGCGTAGTCGAAATGTCTGATATGCTGCCAGTAGCTTTTACACAGGCCAGCGATTTTTTTCAGCAAGTCACCGAGCTCGATAACCAGTCAATTATGGCGCTGGATCTTCATATGCCAGAAATGGATGGCATAGAAGTTATGCGAAGGCTTGCCACCATGGATAATACCCCTCGACTAATCTTGATGAGCGGGCATGATGAAGGTGTTTTGCACTCGGCAGAAAAGCTTGGTAGAGCTCACAACCTTAAAATTATCACATCGCTCAAAAAACCTATCGTGCTGAGAGAGTTTCAGCAATTATTGGTTAGCCAGAAAAATATCACTGAGAGAGTAGCGTCAACGAGTACCCCCAAAAAAAACGAAGTGACCGCGGCTGAGTTAAAAAAAGCCATAGAACAAAACGAACTTGTTTTACATTACCAGCCGCAAATTATTATCGCCACAGGCGAATTGTCGGGAGTAGAAGCACTGGTTCGCTGGAATCATCCTGAACGAGGTGTAGTTTTCCCCGACGAGTTTATTTCGTTAGCGGAAGAAGACGGTTTGATGAAAGACCTTACCCGCTGGGTGATAGATCAATTGGTAAAACAGGAGCAACTTTGGCAGCACGAGGTTGATCGTCTTGAGGTTTCCGTCAACATTTCTGCTATCGATATCACCAGCTTGACGTTGCCGGAACAATTGGCGGAATTGTTAGCAGAAAACAAACTCTCACCTTCCAAGCTCACCTTAGAGGTCACCGAAAGCGCTCTTATGGGAGAGCTGGTTAAGTCTCTGGATATCCTCACTCGACTCAGAATGCGCGGTATCGGGTTATCGATTGACGACTTTGGCACCGGCTACTCATCGTTATCGCAGTTACACCGAGTACCATTTACGGAACTAAAAATCGACCAATCCTTTGTTTACTCTATGTTAGAAGATGACGAAGCCCGTGCCATCGTGAAAACCTGTGTTATGTTAGGTCATGAGTTAAAGATGAAAGTCGTTGCCGAAGGTGTTGAGACCAAGGAACACCTGGATCTGCTACGAGAAATTGGCTGTGATATTGCACAGGGTTATTATTTCAGCCGCGCTATTCCCGCCGACGAGATGACAAAACGCCTACATTCGGAGTGGCCTTAGGCATTTTTATCTGCAATAAATTTTGAGAATAAAAATTCTGAAACGCCAATGTCTATTTTTAGCTCAAAAACCTCTGCCATTAGTTGGTGCAACTGCTTGGCACTGGTGATCTGGGTTATGACTGTTTCGCCACTTTGTACCTGATGATATTCGCCATTTCGTAGCGATTGAATGTTATTAAAATACTTACGACAAATCACCAGGTTGTTTACAAACGCGGCTTCTGGGTATCGGTGGGAGTAAAAATGCGCGGGTAGACATTCCGCTTCACTGTACTGATGTAGGTTAAAGGTATACAGAGTAAAAAAATCGTTATCTTTAAGTACCTGATAGCAATAGTCGCCTTGTGGGTTGTTGATGATGCGGTAAACGCTGTCGCCTTGATCTTGTTCTAAGCCAAGCGCAATTTTAACCGGAAAGCGGGCACCAAAATGACCAAAACCAGCATCAACAATATATTGGTCACCTTGAAAATCGAGTAGGGTGACTCTATGTGTTCTGGCAACATCGACGTCGCGATTATAAATAACCTTTGCCAACAATAACCGGACATTAAAACCCAGCTCTGACAAAATATTAAGCACGAGTTTATTGTGTTCAAAACAATAGCCGCCACGATGCTTTTCAACAATCTTAGAGAACAGTGTTGGTAGGTCTAGGGGGAGTTCTTGATTCAATACTACGGCCAGACTATTAAAACTGTAGCGAGCGATGTGTTTACTTTGTAAGTCTCGGAGAAAATCGATATCCAATTGCTCTGATGATAATGCTAGATCCTTTAGATAAGCCTGCGTCATTTGCTCCAGTGTCGGTATTGCGCTCATGTTTGTGTTCCAGTTCATTGATTGAGGAGGCTACAATAACGGATTTTTTTACCTGTGTAATGAACCCAGGTTTAGTGGTTATTTTTTTCTCATAATAAACCTGGGTTAAGCCTTAGGAGGATTTGTAACGGTAGAATTCAGTTGTGAAAAACATATCTATCAATAAACTGAAAAGGATCGATAAGATGATGCGTATAACTGTATTTGGAGCCACCGGTAATGTGGGAAGTCGTGTAGTAGCTGAGGCCTTGTCTCGAGGCCATGAAGTAACTGCGATCATGCGAGATCCGACCCGGCTACATGGCCTGAACGCTTCGGCAAATATTCGTACCGGTGATGCGGGCAATAGTGAGGATGTGGCTAGACTGAGTGCAGGTCAGGATTTGGTGATCACTGCAACACGGCCGCCGTCGGGTAAGGAGCGAGAGCTTGTTGCAATCACTGAGTCATTATTTAGCGGTCTTACTGAGACGAAAGTGCGATTATTGATTGTTGGTGGTGCGGGAGGGCTAACGGTACCGGGTGATAGCAATGCCTTGGTGGTGGATGATCCAAGATACGTAGGGCCTGCTTGGAGGGGTATCGCCTTAGCCTGTACGGAGCAGCTAGAGGTTTGTCGCGTACAATTCCGTGCGAATTGGACTTACCTTAGTCCGCCAGCAATGTTGATGCCTGGGGAGCGAACGGGCACTTTTCGTGTGGGCAAGGATGAACTTTTGGTGGATTCAGAAGGGAATTCAAGTATTTCAATAGAGGACTTTGCCGTTGCGTTAATAGATGAAGCAGAGCAGCCCAAACACCCGCAGGCGAGGTTTACCGTTGCATATCCCCCTGTGTTTTTCTCATTTGGCGTTAGCCTAAAGGCCGCTATACAGAAGGCTGCTATACTAAAAGTGACAAACTTACTGCTTCATTCACTACGGTATAGAGCATCAATAGCCCGCCATGAAAACCCATCACAATAGCCGCCTCTATATAAGCTTTTTTGTTCAGATCACGCTAATATCCGTTTTTCTGATATCCCTAATGGCTTCTTATTTTGGCTATCAAAGTTACCGTTCAGCGGTGATTCGAAAAGAAGCCAGCCTGGCCAAAGAACTTATTTCTATTGTTAGAACTGCCTCAGTACAACTTGATGTAATAAGCCATGAGGATGTATTTTTTGATCCTGATGAAGGACTAGAAGGGGATGCGGAATTTGATATGATTCAAAAGGTTCTAGTCGCTATTCGTGACGCTAATGATCTGCGTCATGATAATGGCAGCCCTGTCTATACGCTGCGAAAATCGTATGATTTTGAGGAGAACCAACAGGTAGAGTTTGTCGTTATGAGTGATGTTAACGATGACGGAAATTTCTACACTGGCGCTAGAATTAAAGCTGAACCCATACACCTCCAAGCTTTTTTAGGTGAATCCGCTGTTACAGGGGTGTATCGGGACACCGAAGGAGAGTGGATATCGGCAGTAGCGCCATTATTTTTGGATGGCGAGGTTGTTGGGATCATACAAGCAGATAGAACGGTTGGCTTCTTCTTTCATGAGCTTGCGGAAATTAAAAAACACTTTTTTGTTATAGGTGCCATATGTATATTAATTGGCACCATTTTTTCATTTCTTTTTGCGGTATACGCAGCAAAACCTCTAAATATCCTGCTCGTTGCCATTAAAGCTTTCGGGAGCGGGCACTATGATTTTCGAATCACCAAACATCGTTTTGATGATTTTGATGACGTATTCTCTGGCTTTAATGACATGGCCAATAATATCCAACGAGAGCACCGAGAGAATATCATCATCGATGAAGAAAGAGCTAAATTAAACGAAAAACTTACAATAAGTCTTCAAGATATTGAAAAATCATTGGCGGTTAAAAACGAATTTTTGGCCAATATGAGCCATGAAATACGAACCCCTATGAACTCTATTGTGGGTTTTACTCGCATCCTGTCGGATAGTCAGCTGTCGAAGAAACAGCACATGCTGCTAAAGCGCGTCGACGGCTCATCTCGAAACCTCATGCGGATTGTTAATCAAATTCTTGATCAATCAAAAATCGAAGCCGGTAAACTTGAACTTGATATAACAGAATATGATCTTCGCCAAGAAATGGTTGACTTGATCATGATGAATGCAGAGGCGGCAAAAGAACGTAGAATAAATTTGCTGCTAATTGTGCTCAAACCGTTACCCAAAGCTCTTTCTGGCGATGGAATGCGGACCAGCCAGGTACTGTTAAATTTGCTCAATAATAGTGTTAAATTCACTCAGAAAGGATACGTATCCATTGCTGTGGACTGGACGGAAATAGAAGACCGAAGGGTTGAATTGACATTTGTAGTAAAAGACACAGGAATAGGGATTGGTTCTCAGGCAAAGGACGAAATATTTAACCCATTTACGCAAGCTAACACATCCATATCCAAATCATATGGGGGCACTGGATTAGGCCTGTCCATAGCTCGAAATATCGCGGAGCTGATGGAAGGCGGTGTTGAGTTTGAGAGCGAGGTTGGAATAGGCTCTACCTTCACGGTAAATGTGATTCAACGTGTGCCCAATACTGTAGCCATTCCAGCGACACGAGAGTGTGATGAAAACGTGCGCTTTGCTTATGTTAATTTAATAGGAGCAAAATATTTACTGATTGAATCCTGTGTCCCGGTTATTGAGCAATTTACTATGTGGTTTGGAAAGGAGCACGTACACAGTTGTGCAAACATCTGCGATTACGAGAATATACTAAGTGAAGGTGCTCTGACCTTAGATTATATTGTGGTAGATGACTATAGAGGGCGACACAATATAGGCGAAGTCAGGTCGTTGGCAAACAAACATGGTTTTTCTGATGTTGAAATTGTAGCGATGACGGCAATTGATGATGTTTGTGAGAGTCGGTTGGATTGGGCTGATTATGTGATAACAAAGCCATTGATATTGGACGAAGTCGTTGCTAGTTTAAAACATGCTCATGAGAGAGCACCCAAAATCAGCGGAGAAATAGGGTCAATCATAGAAGGTGGCGCTGAAGAGGGTGTTACTGAAGAAAGGCTATCGAAGGAAAAGCAGCCTGAAAGTTCGTTACCCTTCGAGCGAAAAACACACGTATTACTCGTAGAGGATAATGCTGACAATGAATTGCTAGCAACAATGTTGTTAGATGAGTGTGGGGCCTCCTATATTGTTGCTCATAACGGGGAAGAGGCAATCTACGAATTACATAAGGGGAGACTAGGCAGCAATAATTTCGATCTTGTGCTTATGGACTTACAAATGCCGGTGATGGACGGCATTACTGCAACAAAGAAAATAAAGGCCGATGCTAGAATATCATCTGTCCCGATTGTCGCTATGACTGCCAATGCGACGGCGGCAGATAAACAGCAATGCATGGATGTAGGTATGACAGAGATATTGCTGAAGCCTATAGAAGAAACTGAATTTAACCAGTTGCTCAATGGTTATTTGGTTTCACCGACAGTGAGCCACCTTCTTCTTGTGGATGATGACGATAGCAACCGCATGTTAATTGGCATTTTGCTAGAGAAGTATGGTGTTACGTATGACGTTGCCCATAATGGCGAGGAAGCTGTCGAGAAAGCAAAACAACAAAAATATGATTTAATTTTGATGGATGTAGTGATGCCTATTATGGATGGCCTCGCAGCGACGACGTTACTTATGAGTGATGAGAAAAACCAGCATATACCGATTATAGCAATGACGGGCTATAGCGATAAAAGCAAATTAAAAGCCTGTAGCGACGCCGGCATGGTTGGTCATGTCGGGAAGCCAGTACAAACCAATCTGCTCTATAAAATACTGGACCAATACCTGTCATCGTCTATTTGATAATAACTTTTTAGCTATAGTCTATACTCAATGAAACTAACTGTTTTTGAGTTTATCTATGTGCAATGGCGATAAATTGGCATTTTCTCTTACTCGACTCACTTGGAATCAGCATATCTTTAGGGATAAGCTTCTGGGAGGAGGGCTATGAAGACAGCGCTTAATAAGAAAAAGGGCCTAATCACAATGGCCGTTGTATTGATCGGTTGTTTACTGGCAACTACGGCGCATAGTTCGGGCTCGTTTGTACCTTCCGAAAGGGGTCCAGGAAACGCACGTTATAATAATGGCAAAGCGCTATTTTTGGGTAGAAAAGGTGATGCCAATTGCTCTGAATGTCACAAGAAATTTAAACGTTCCAAATTATTGATTTTAAAAGCAAAAATTAGTCAAAGAATAACCGACTGTACAACACATACGCCTTGTTTTGATGCCGCGTTGGATGATAAACAGCTAAGAGCACTAGATGCATATTTCTTCAAACGCTACCGGTTAAAATAGGGGGGGATTATCATGGAGAATTTACGTTTTTATTCGATATTTATATTAGGTCTCATGGCCGCCACTAATGCTTCGGCAGAAAACCCTTGGTTGCTAGGTGAGGGTCAATCGGTTGTTTCTGTCTCTTATGTGAGCGAAACCTATGATAAAGCCATAGTCGCTGACAAACGAACAAATATACCTGAAATCAGTCAACAAACCACATGGCTATATTATGGGACCGCGCTAAATGATTCGCTGATGGTTGATGTTCAAATAGGGTATGTAGAAAGTTCGTGGGATGCGGACCCTCCGTTGGGCGATATTAGTGGTTTTGCAGACTCTAAGATTCGCTTACGATGGAATGCTCGTAACGAGTTTTATGAAGACTCTGGACCCTCTCTGTCTTTCGCTATTGCCGGTATTATACGAGGTAGCTATGAGCGATCACAATTGACAGACAAGAATAATGACGGGACAAAAGAAAAGAATGTTCACGCTCCAGGAGATAAAGCCAATGGAGTTGAAATTACTGCGCAAATAGGCCAATCGCTAACGGACATTATTAGTTTGAGTGCAGAGTTTGGGTATCGTTGGCGTTTAAACGATGTCCCTAATGATGGCATTGCCAATGTCGGTTTTTATGTGTCTTTTACTGAACGTCTATCGGCGCGCTTTATTTACAGCGTGGTGCACAGCTTGTCAGGGCCTGATATTGGTGAACAAGGGGTTAACCCAGACGTTTTTCATAAAATTAAAGAGGAAGTTAACAGTAGAGAAATTACTGTTGGCTATGATTTTATGGGTGGGCATAGTATTTCTATCGGTGCTGCCGAAGTCATCTCAGGCAGGAATACGGGGGATTCTTTAATCTATCATGGAGGTTATGCTTATTCATTCTGAGAAATCAGGAGGGCGTATAGTGGTTTTGTTTGCCTGTGAAGGGCTATTTGTTGGCAAACCACTGCTCAAGATATTCTATACATTGGACAAGTTTTGAGGGTACAAAATGCCGAGCAGGGTAGAGGGCGTAGAGTGTGAGGTCGGGCTTCTTCGAATTTTCCAGTACCTCAATAACTTCACCCTTTTCTAGTGCATCACGGCAAATAAAGTCTGGAATAAATCCGATACCTTGACCTCGCTTAATGGCCTCCATCATAAACATCGTATTGTTAACCCGTAGTGTCCCCTTAACGGCCACACATTTTTCCCTTGAAAATAACTGTATATAAAACAATTGTGTTCCTTCAGATCTCGCGGCAGGTTAATGGCTGGGTGATCATTAAAATATTCTGCTCCCACACATACCCGGTATGTGAAATGGGTCAGGGGACGACCGACATAATTTGAATCGATGGGGCGACTGGATGCTCGAAAGCCTAAATCAAAACCCTGCTCTACCAGGTCAACACTTTCATCCCCCAGGTGAATGTCTAGCTCAATGTCTGGGTAAGCCCGCATAAAATCCGCAAACAATGTTGATAAATCGGTGATACCTAGCGCCATGGGAGCGTTGATCTTTAGCTTACCGCGGGGGTGCTGTTGAAGGTCTTGTACAAAATTATCCGCGTCATCAAGCTTTTCTAATATCTCCCGTGCACGTTGCAAATACCCTTCACCGACATGGGTCAGCTTGACGTTACGCGTCGAACGGTGGAGTAAGCGCGCGCCCAGCGCTTCCTCAAGGCGGCTGATTTCCTTACTGATCATGGACTTGGAGGCATTGGTCTGCTCCGCGACAAGCGTAAAACTCCCCAAATCAGCCAGTCGCACAAAGAGCTGAATCGCTCGTAGTTTATTCATAGAGGGGTTTCATCCAAGGAAGGCAAGTAAACGTGAGAATCAACTGTTTCCAATATGGAAACGATTGGTTCTTATTATAGGTATATATGTGGACAAATTAAAACCCTAAACTTTGTCTTGTTGTTGAGAACCTTTCAGACGACAAACACGTAATTCAATCATTAGATCCAACAATCACATCAATGAGGATGACACTATGTACACATTATATTACCTCCCCGGTGCCTGCTCCCTAGCAACTCAAGTGGTTCTCCATGAACTAGATCAAGCGGTTGAAATTACCGACAAGGAGCAAGTGGAAGATTTTACTGCGATCAACCCTGTTGGTACGGTTCCGGTACTGGTTGATAACGGCAATACTCGCAGAGAAGGGGCCGCTGTTATCTTGTACCTACTGAATAAACATCAGAACACTATGCTGCCTGCCACTGGCGCGGCTCGTGATATAGCAATCCAAGACATCATGTTTGCCAACGCCACTATGCACCCAGCCTATAGCCGTTTGTTTTTTATTGCTCAGAATATTAATGATGAGCAGGCTAAACAATCAGCCTTCGAGGTAGCGGCGCAGGCTATTACCAGTCTATGGGAAGTGGTTGAGCAACAACTGGCAAATCAGGCGTTTCTTGGCGGTGACCAGCCTTCGGCTGCCGATATTATGTTGACCGTGTATTCCCGTTGGGGAGCGAGCTTTCCTGTAGACATTTTGTTGGGACATAATACCCATAAGATGCTGGATGCGGTACAGGCAATGCCAAACTTCCAGCGCGCCCTTACGGCCGAGCAAAGCCAATCGGCTTAAGAAAGAGGGAAGTACCCATGACCAATATTGCAGCCATTGATGAGATCGGTGTCCATGAATTTGAGTCGGTGATATCCCTGGTACAGGACTATTGCGATGGCTTGTATCATGGCGATACCTCGAAGTTACGAACCATTTTTCACCCGGATACGTTTCTGAAAGCACCTGGTTTGCGGCGCGGTCTTGAGCAGTGGCTCGATGCTGTCGCCAGTCGACCGGTACCTGTTCAGCAAGGACGATCTTATGACTTCAAATTGTTGTCTATTGAGATCATCAAAGACCAGGCCATGGTGAAGCTGGAGTGTCCATTGTTCGATCACTTTTATGTGGACTACTTGGGCCTTCTGAAAGAAAACGGGCGCTGGTTGATCGTCAACAAAATGTACACTGATTTACAGAGTGATATTTCGCAAAAACACTAACGATAGAAATGTCCCATAAACTTACCTACTAAAAGAGAAGCAATACTATGCCATACGTGAATATTAAAATAACCGATGAAGGCGTGACCAACGAACAAAAACAAGCGCTGATCAAAGGCACTACGCAATTGTTAGTTGATGTACTTAATAAAAATCCAGCAACTACCTTTGTTGTGATTGATGAGGTGAGTACTGACAACTGGGGTATTGGTTTTGACCAAGTAACGAAGCTTCGCCAATTAGCGGATACATGATTGGTGTATTGGTTCACGTTGATTCGGTAGGTCAGAAAACAGTAGTTTGGCTCAGCTCTTTAAGGGCATCCAAAAAATAGAAGGTAAACCTAATAATGTAACCGGTTTCTACAGCCGGTTACGGTTTTGTTTGAATGAAATCACGAATAAAACTGTTGATCATAAATGAGTGGCTATGATGAACCCAGTGTTTTCCTGCGATATGTTTTTTCGTTAAATTAATCACGTATTCTTCATAATGTTCAAATAAATTCTCCGATACAAATCTATCCTGATTTGGGATTATCAGTTGTACTGGAACGTTGATAGAATTTTTTGTAGGGACAGCGGGAGGGCTGAGAGGGTTTTGCCTGTAAAGATTTATTGAATTTATGCAAACTTCCGAAATTTGTTTTTTTGTTTTATGCAGGTATTCATCTGTTTTATTAACTCCATTCAATGTAAGAGCAGTCTTCCATACTGGTTTTCCTATTGTTTTAAAAAGTAGCTCAGGAAGGATGGGGATATTAAATAAATAGACGTACCAAGATAAGGCAGCCTGCCGGAAGGCACTTCCAATACGGTTAGCAGATTTGGATAATAAGCTTCTTTTTATCCAATCAAGCATTAAGCCTAAATGAGGGCCTGATACGCTAGTATATGACAGTACTCTCTTACTATAATTGGGTTCACTAATAAATGACCATCCAATGACGGATCCCCAGTCATGGCCTATTAAGTGCACTTTGGCTGTGTTGCCTACTGTAGCATCAATGACACGTTCAATGTCTTCTAAAAGAAAGCTCATATGAAAGCCGTTCTTGCGTCCTGAGCATGTAGAGCGTGCGACCCCCCGCATATCAAAGGTGACAATGGCGTAATCTTTCTGTAGACCTTTAACCTGGTGGTCCCAGGTTTGTTGGCAGTCGGGAAAGCCATGCAGAAATAGCAAGGTAGGTTTATCTTTGTTTTTATAGTAAGTTACTGATAACTCTGCATCGAAGCTATTAACGACAATGGTTTTGGCTCTTGCTGTTGACATAATGATACTCGGTGCTCATATAGAGAATTTTGACCGGTTGTCATTTCTCATATAATGGAAAGGTTATTGAAGGACGTTCTATGCTGCTGTTGCTGCCTGTTTTGCGGCAGGTGAATTCGATAAATAATCCAATGCTTGTTGAGTATCAGCTTCATTTGCAGGGTTATATGATGGATGTAGATAGCGAAATGAGATGACAACTAATGTTGCGACTGACGGTAGGCGGCCTTTGTTAGCTCTGTTTTGCCAGGTTGACCAAAAAAAACGTCCTAGAACTTTAGGCTTTTGGGCAGAAAAAGCAGGGTCTTGTTTCATTAGATCAGTTGCACCAAGTGCCCATAAACTAATGATACCTGTTGCTGCAATTAACATGTGTAGGTAACGCATCAGGTAATTGCCACTTAAGTGCTGATATACATCAAAAGCAACGCTGCGATGCTCAATTTCTTCTGCTGCATGCCAGCGTAATACGTCTAGAATGACTGGGTCAGCATTCATTTCATCCCAGCGCGTATTTTCTAATGCATATTTACCTAATACGCAGGTGAAATGTTCAATTGCCGCTACGAGACCCAATCTAGCTATTAACCATTTTTTCTCGGCATTTTTTGAAAGTGTATATCCTAGAGGGGTGTCGCTTAATAATACGTTAAAAAGCCACTCGATTTTTTCAATATACGGTTGTACATCGACACCTTGTTTAATTAGGAGGTCGTTGGTTCCCGTATTATGTGCGCGAGCATGAGTCGCCTCTTGCCGGATGAACCCGTTTACGTCATCTAAAAGTTTTTCATCAGTAATATCATGTTTTGCTTTGTTGTAGAGGCGGAAAAAAAAGAATTCACCTGCGGGTAGAATTGTGTGGATTACAGAAAGAAATTGGCTTGTAAATGGATCGTTTGGTATCCAGTGCAACGTTGTTTTTGAAAAGTCGAACGTTACTTTTCGATGGGTTAATTGTGTGTCCGTCTTCGAAATATTACGCGACATCATTACTACCTCTGCATTTGATCCAATGGTTTTCTAACTTTGTTTAATTATTATTGATGAACAAAGAAGAATATTCTGGTTATTAGTAGTCATATTTTTGTCATTTTCGGACACGCTCAGGGTTTGAATATCCCCATAAATTAATGAATAAAATATTGTGATTGTTGGATAATTGTTTCATGCCATAGTATTATTTTGAAATGTTAAAAATTAGCCAAAACGACAAGATTATCGAATTTAAATACTTTCATCCGTTATTATCAATGGCAGAAGAAGAGGGAGTTGATATTGGATTGCTATTGAGAGGGACCAAGATAAATCCTGATGCTTTTTTACTAAATGGTTATAAAATTAATGTTGATCAAGTTGAACGTTTGTTGGGGAGTATCGCTAAGTATTGTCGTGAAGGTTTAATGTTTGATTACGGAATGAAATTAAATCTTAGTGCTTTTGGTGTGGTAGGGTTTGCTGCATTAAGCAGCCCAACTGCTAGGGACGCCATATATATTGCACATCGCTATATGTCTGTAATTTTGCCATTGATTTCGATAAATATCACTGAATCAGAAGAATTTTCATATATAGACGTTACGGTAAATTATAGACTTAAACCTGATTCTGAAAGGCTTCTTTTGGAAGTGACATTCTCTAGTTTGTACACAATGGCTCATTATATATTGCAAGACAATATGCCGGACTTGGAACTAGAAATAGGGGTATCGATAACTGATGTTAACAGATATTTTTTAAATAATTTGGACGTGTCTTTTCTGTCAGGGAGTGATCGTAATCGTATTACAATTCCAACTTCTATATTAGATACGCCAATGCCATTGGCAAATAAAGGTGCATTCGATAGCAATTTAAAACAATGTGATGAATTGCTAGAAAATTTACCTTTTTTAGATAAAAGTTTAAGTTCTGGGATTAATAAACGCTTACTTTATCAGGATGATGGTAAATTGCTTTCCCAAGAAGAGATTGCGCAGGAATTGTTTATGACTGTGCGAACAATGCATAGATTACTTAAACGAGAAGGCGTTAGTTTTCGAGAAATAACTAATGCGACGACGGCTGTTCGGGCCAAAAAATTACTAGAAGACAATCAACTATCAATTAGCCAGATTGCTTTTGATTTAGGTTATAGCGATTTAGCTAATTTTAGTCGAGCATTTCGCAACCAAGTGGGATTAAGTCCTTCTGAATTCAGAAAGTCACTTGGAACAATAAATCGTTAATCCCGCCCCTTGTTGGAAATGAAAAGGGGCGGGCAATGTCGTTTTTTTAGGCTGCGAGCTTCTGCTGTTGCGCTAAGAAATCGTCGATTTGTTTCAGGTGCTCACGATTGTCGTGATCCCAAGGGTGGAAGCTAGGACGGAAGTAGTCCATATAGTTTCCAAGTTGGCGACGGATTAAACCAATGTCACCCATAGTAAAGCGGTAGAATTTTTTCCAGCCATTCCAGTTGGTGAGTTGGCCTTCTGTTCGGAGTACTTGAATTAAGACAGGAATAACTAGGCCCCAAAATATTATCGTTGCCATAACTAACCCAAAGCTACGTAACCCATAAGCGACGAATCCTTTTCCCATTACCGCCTCCCAAACATCGAAGGCTACTGCTTTATGTTCAGTTTCTTCGAGGGCGTGCCATCGCCAAAGATCGGCGTATCCTGGATCAGCCCCTTCGGTTACCAATGGCTCAGATAGAACACTGTCAGCGAGTAATGCGGTAAAGTGTTCGAGTGCGATCGTTGCACTAAGGCCTATGTGGCTAGGGGCTCTTTTGGTAACAGTAGATAACAATCGGCGAACCATCTTTTCAAATTTTGGTGCAACGGGAACTTTTGCAAAGAAGGCATGGTTATATTCCTCATGCTCACGACCGTGCATGGCTTCTTGGCCAATAAACGCGGTTACCGCTTTTTTTAGGTCGGGGTCTTTGATTTGGTCTCGGTATGCTCTTACGCTATCGATAAAAAAACGTTCGCCTACAGGAAGAACAATGGAAAAGGTATTCAGAAATGCAGTAGATATTGGTCCACCAGAATGGTGCCAGGTAGTAATGATATCTGGGTTTAGGTTGAACTTCACATCGCGGCGAATAGGTATGAGCATGGACTGAGACAAATTCTTTTTCATATTAACTACCGTATTGAAGGTTGATCTAAATGAAGGGTTAGCATCAAAGAGTGGCTTTCCCATTGACAATTATTACACTTTATAATGTAACGGTTGTCAATGGCGCATATAAGGATGATCTTGTTGTCTAGGGTTTGAGCATGTTTTTGTTTGTATTGATGCGTTCTGGTGGTGGATAATTACCTGGTACCAGCGTAATCATTGCTCTGTAGGGGGTGTTTAGGTGTGATAACATGTGGTAAGTAGCTGAAATATCAAAATTATAGGGCCCTCTATGAACACTGAGAAATCAGTTTCTGAATACTGTGACGATAATATTCTGGTGATCCCCGAAGCACTGGGCGGGTTAAAAGACGTCACGGTGTTACATCGCAATTCGGGCTCAGCGATATTCTATAAGAACTTGGAAGAGGACCTTATGGATGTCGAGTTCTACACCAAATCACCGTGCGTTGTTTATATTGAACGTGGGTGTGAAGTGATTACAACGGCAGATAATAAGACGTATACGTTATCTGAGGATACAGTCGTCGTTTTACCTGCAGGCGTTAACTTGCATTCCGACTTTGTTCGATCGACAGATTCTTTGACGGCATATCTCTTGTTTTTTGACGATAAAATGATTAATGAATACCTTGCGGTTCACTGTGACAATGCTGAACGGGCTGTTGCTGAGGTGTTTGTTTGTGATCAAAAAAGTGGCGTAGCATTTAAGCTGTTTTTTGATTCGATTAAAGCGCTACATAAAGAGCGTGGTGCGTGCAAAGCACTTTTTGATGTAAAAATGCTTGAGTTTCTTCATTTGTTGGACATGAAAAGTTATGGCATTGTGGCTAATTTGCAGGCTAATCCCACACCCGATTCCAAGCGTAATATCATCCGGCTTATGGATAAGTATGTAGCGTCTAAATTATCGGTGTCTGACTTAGCTAATTTATCGGGTAGAAGCATATCAAGTTTTAATCGGGACTTTAAGACGGTTTTCGATATGCCGCCTAAGCGATGGTTAACGGAGAGAAGGATGGAAGTGGCCAAAGAGTTGCTTGAACAAAGTGGGTCTTCGGTGACTGATGTGGCCATGCAGTTAGGTTATGAGAATGTTTCACATTTTATAAAAATGTTTAAAGAAAAACATGGTGTGACGCCAAAGAAATTTATTCAGTACGCCTGACCGAAAAACGCTATTTATGGCATTTTCTTGGTAGTGACAATAAGAACGGTTGGATATATTCATACCTCAAATAACACGAGGAGATCTATATGAGTATTAAAGTTACGTTGAATTGCAAAGTTCAAGAAGATCAATTTGGCACCTTACTTCCCTTTTTAAATGATAATTTAGCCAGAGTGAGAGGGTTTGCTGGTTGTCGACAAGTAAACGTGTTTTTTGATCGAGAGAAGGATGAGCTGTTGCTTGATGAGATGTGGGTGAGTGCGGAGCATCATCAACAGTATATTGAATTCATTTCAGCAAACGGAGTGATGGGAGGTTTAGCCTCGTTTCTTCAAGGGCCGCCTGATATCAAGTATTTTGATGTGGTTGATGTGTAGTGCTACTGGTAGCGTTATGCGGTTATAGATGCTGGTCCCAATACGGGTTATCCCCAAAACGTTCCACTAAAAAATCAATAAATAAACGTGCCCGTTTGGGTAAAAAACGGTTCATGGGGTAAATAGCATAGGCATTAATGGTCGTCATAGAACAGTCAGGAAGCAATCGAACGAGGTCCCCACTGGCCAGTGCTTTCCAGATTAAAAATGTCGGTAGATTTACAATGCCATGTCCAGCAATAGCCATGTCTTTTAAAAAATCACCACTGTTAGCGGACATCGCTTTTGTCAGCGACAGTTGGTGTTCTTTTCCGTCGCTATCAACAATTGTCCATAGAGCAATACTTGATCCGGTGTATTTTAACATTTGATGATGTTTCAGGTCTGATATGGTCGTGACGCCTCCTTTACGTTGAAGATATTCTGGGCTTGCTGCCAGCACGTGATGAACAGGGCAAAGTCTACGGGCCTGAAAGTTTGAATCCTTCATGCCGGATATTCGCAACGCCACATCAAACCCTTCTTCCACGATATCCACATGTCGATCTGAAAAATCAATTTGAATCGTGATTTCGGGATGCTGCTTAACAAACAAGTCAATGGCAGGGGTTAAGTGCATTAATCCAAAAGACTGTGGTACAGCAATACGTAAAACGCCTGATAGTGCTGCACCAACATCAGCCACCTCGGTATTCATCTCGGTGACAGAATCAGCCACTTTGAGGGCTCGTTCATAATAGGTCTTGCCAACACCCGTCAGGCTAAAAGAGCGGGTTGTTCGGTTGATTAACTTACAGCCCAGGCGAGCCTCGAGTTCACTCAAACGTCGACTGACAGCAGACTTCGCAATATTCAACTGTTCTGCCGCTCGGCCAATGCCGCCGGACTCTACCACGCGAATAAACACCTGGATGTCCTCTAATTGACCCATATTTGCCCCTATTGTTCTAATAATGAGAATAGTAAATTGATATTTTCCATGTTTGTTCTCTCAATATCAACAGGTAATCTATATAGATACTGTTCACTAGTGAGGAAGATAAATGAACCATTCTCCCAATACCAAAGCAGGCACTCATTCTCAGCCCGTTCGAGAGCTGCTTGCCACCTATAAAGGCCAACCAACGATGGATGGTGATGGCGTGAAGCTCACCCGTATTATTGGCACGCACCAGCTGAACATGTTGGACCCTTTTCTATTGCTTGATGCATTTTCATCTGATGAGCCATTGGATTACATCGGTGGTTTTCCAAGCCACCCGCACCGAGGTTTTGAAACCGTTACCTATTTACTGGAAGGACAGATGCGTCACAAAGATAGCGCGGGCAATGAAGGGGTGATTCAACCGGGTGGTGTGCAGTGGATGACCGCGGGCAAAGGTATCGTTCATTCAGAAATGCCAGAGCAAATTGACGGAATGCTTATGGGGTTTCAGTTGTGGGTTAACTTACCCCAGCGCGCAAAGATGAGTGAGCCGAGTTACCAAGAATTTCCAACCGATCAGGTTGCGACTGAACGTTGGCCCAGTGGCACGCATATTCGTGTTATTGCCGGGAAAACCAATCAGGGTACAACTGGCCCAGTTGAAAACCATTATGTTCATCCGACCTATATGGACGTTTCTCTGAAGGCGGGGGATACGCTTGAACAGGATCTACCTGCCACCGATAACACGTTTATTTATCTGATTGAAGGTGGTGTCTCTACAGGAGAGCCATCTAGCGATAAACCTAAAAGCACTATCGATCCACAAACCTTGGCGGTATTCGATCAAGGTGAGGCAGTGCGTATTGACGCGCATACCGATAGTCGATTCTTACTTATTTCTGGACAACCCCTTAATGAGCCCGTTGCCCGCGGCGGGCCTTTTGTGATGAATACAAAGGCTGAGGTATTACAAGCTTTTGATGACTTTCAACGTAACCGTTTTTAAATTAAAGGAAATCTTATGAGTAATCCTGTTGTTGCCGACAATAAACCTACAAAAGTGACCGTGACCAAAGGTGAAAGTTATTATTTTTGCACCTGTGGTCGCTCCGCCAGTCAGCCGTTTTGTGATGGTTCCCATAAAGGAACGGACTTTAAACCCCAGTCCTTTACCGCGGAAGAAGACGGGGATGCATACTTGTGCGCGTGTAAGCATTCAGCGAATATGCCTTTCTGTGACGGTTCCCATAAACAATTTAGCAGTGGTGATATTGGTAAAGAAGGGCCAGGCTTAGCCACTGATGCATCTAAAGTGCCTCCGGCTACCCCAACACCTGAAGAACCTACGGTTGCATTTATTCATCAATTGGCACGGGAAGGGTTGAGTAAATTAGGGCATCACGGTCCGATGACCTCTATGGGTGTGCCACGTCACGAGCTACCCCACTGGGATGATATTCAAATCATGGCCGCTCAAATGGCTAATAAACCGTTACTAGAAGATCGCGCTGTCGGAACTCAATTAGTGATAGGTCCGAATGCTAAAAAACCGCTGGTATTAGACATTCCGCTATTTGTATCAGACATGAGTTTTGGAGCACTGTCAGAAGAGGCAAAGGTATCCATGGCTCGGGGAGCGGAATTAGCCGGTACCGGAATCTGTTCTGGTGAAGGCGGAATGTTATCGGAAGAACAAGCAGAAAACTCTCGCTATTTTTATGAGCTGGCTAGCGCTGGTTTTGGTTACGATGAAGCTGCGTTAAGTAAGGTTCAAGCGTTTCATTTTAAAGGTGGGCAAGGTGCAAAAACGGGAACCGGTGGACACCTGCCGGGTAATAAAAATCAGGGTAAAATTTCATTGGTTAGGGGAATCCTAGAAGGGGAGCCCGCTATCTCGCCGCCTACCTTTAAAGACCTTTCTACGGCGGAAGATTTTAAACGTTTTGCAGATCGCGTGCGGGAAGTGACCGGTGGTATACCCATTGGTTTTAAATTAAGCGCCAATCATATTGAAGAAGATATTCAATTTGCCCTGGAAGCGAGTGCCGATTATATTATTTTGGATGGTCGTGGGGGTGGTACAGGCGCAGCGCCTGAAATGTTCAGAGATCACATCAGTGTACCTACAATACCCGCACTGGCACGAGCGCGGCGTTATTTGGATAAGCAGGGTGTTGGCCGTAAAGTGACGCTTATTATTACGGGTGGACTACGTGTTCCCACTGATTTTATCAAAGCTATGGCGTTAGGTGCAGACGGTGTCGCGATATCTAATAGTGCCATGCAGGCAATCGGTTGTGTCGCGGCGAGAATGTGTAATACCAATAATTGCCCTGCAGGTATTGCCACACAAAAAGCAGATCTTCGGCAACGACTGAATGTCGAAAAGTCATCCACTCAATTGCATAACTTTTTCTCAGCCTCTGTCGAACTGATGCAAGTGATGGCTCGTGCTTGTGGTCATGATCATCTTAATCAATTTGCTCAAAGAGATATCGCAACCTGGCACCGGAATATGGCGTTATTATCGGGGGTTCATTACTCGGGATTACAAACTCCAGTGTAAAGGAGTGGTTTGGCATTGTTGAGTGCTCATATTGATGTGAGCACTCAACAATGCCCTGGTGTTAAACCTTGTTGTCGCTGGAGTGTATCGCGTCGAGATTATTCACACTCACTTAATTATTTTTCCTACAAGTGGACAATGAACCGATATGCTTAGACCACGGCAAATTAAAACTAGCCTGTGATGTTTTTCGCCAGCCCAGATACCCTTGCGAATGGGTGCAGAATTAGCTCAAAGATGTAGGTGACGGCGTTTGCTTTAGCGTGTTTTATGCAATTTAGTTGCATATATCATTTTGATATAAAAAACGTAGTTACAATTCCAATACATAATTAAACAACAAGTTTCGCGACATCCTTATAGAATGCCTAGGAAAATTTGGTTAACCCAATATAGGGACTTAGGAGCTATGAATACGATGGAATTGATACGAAAAAACGCACTTGTTGTTGGACTTGTGACATTACTTGCAGGTTGTGGTGGTGATAATGTACAGATTGCCCCCGATTGGGAGTCTTATGTAGTGCCGGAAACCCCCGTTTCTGTATTTACTACCAGTAACAAAGATATGACATTAGATGCATACAATGACCTAGTCACGGTTGGTAATGCAGGGTTTGATGAAGACCCAACAACCCCGGCTTATGATTCAGCACATAAAATTGTACTTGTTAAGCAAGATCGAAATGGAAACTTAATCTGGCAATCGCTGCTCGATTATCCAGGTGAGCGCTACACCGTGTATGGCGTTGAATCCGATGATAACGGTAACCTTTATGTCGTTGGTGACGGTTTTATCTTGGCTGCAGACAGCAACGGACAGCTATTGTGGCAAGACACCTTTGAAGGACTTGGGCTTTCTGTAACCATCAAAAATGGTTTTGTTTACGTACCTGCGCGAACAACACGCATTTACGACCTAAATGGTAACCTACAATCCACTATCGATAACGGTGACATATATCCTTGGGAAGTACAGGTTACTGATGACGGGTCAGTTATCCAAGCTACTTGGACTGCTATTACACGTCATGATGCTGAAGGTAATTTAGTATGGAGTGTGAACGCTCCAAGTGACGTTACCGCAATGGCTCGTATTCAACTGGATAGCAGTGAAAATGTTTATGTATCTTACCTATCGAACAACGGGTCTAGTGGCGGAGACAGTGCAGCGGCAAGAGTTGTTAAGATTGATACAAACGGTACGCAGCAATGGGCTCGGTTTATTCCTGATAACCGCCCATCATCGAACTACTACAAATCCGGAAAAGTTCATTTGTTCTTAACTGCCAATGGGGATGTTCTTAACGTCACCGCAGGTACAAAAGGTCGACAGATCACCAAACTTAATAGTGATAATGGCCAAGTGATTTTTGAGAAAGTTCATTCTGGTGAAGGTGAGGGCGATAATGCTCACTTAACGGGTGATGACAAACTCATCATTGTTGGTAGCAGTAACCCTCAGCAATTCGACAGCAATGGAGAGCTACTTGCCACTGGTGATATGGCACAAACGCTTACGCGAAACACCTTGGCAGTGTATGGAAACACGTTCTTTGTTGGCGGTAACGTCACCAAAGATGCTGCAGGAAATGATATACGCGCACTGTATACCGCAGCATTCTCTGAATAAAGTAAACAAGTAACATCAAAGCACGGTTCATTAAGTTGACCGTGCTTTTTTTATGCCCGCTAGAATGGCTTTTCGTCAAAATGCTTACATGGTAGATTGTGCGTATACTCTTGTAAAAACCTCAACACAGATTAGATGATAAGGATCAAACGATGAAGCGACAGAACATTCTCATAACCGGCGCGAGCTCGGGGCTTGGTAAAGGCATGGCCATCAAGTTTGCAGAAATGGGTAGGGATTTAGCGTTATGTGCACGTAGAGTTGAGCGACTTGAGGAGTTAAAAGCAGAGCTAGAGAAAAAATACCCCACGATAAATGTCTATATCAGAGCACTGGATGTTGATGATCATGACCAGGTTTTTGAAGTATTCAAGGCTTTCAAAAAAGACATGGGAACTATTGATCGCGTTATCGTTAACGCTGGTATGGGTAAAGGTGCATCAATAGGTACGGGCTATTTTAAAGCGAACAAACAAACTGCGATCACCAACTTTGTATCTGCGTTGGCACAATGTGAAGCGGCTATGGAAATATTTAGAGAACAAAATGCCGGCCATCTAGTGACCATCTCGTCAATCAGTGCGGTTCGAGGGTTTCGTCGTGCAATGACGGTGTATGCCGCAACCAAAGCAGCAATAACATCGCTAAGTGAAGGTATTCGAGTGGATGTTCAAAACACACCGATTAAAGTCACCACAGTACACCCTGGGTTTATCCGAAGTGAAATTAATGAAAAAGTAAAAACGGTACCGTTTATCGTTGATACAGAAACTGGCTGCAAGGCGCTCGTCAAATCTATCGAAAAAGAACCCGCTAACAGTTACGTACCTTCTTGGCCTTGGGCTTTGTTGCGCTACCCGATGAAAATCATGCCATTAAACATGCTTTCTAAGATGAGCTAATATCAGAGTGTGAAGCATATAAAGGGGGAAGAAAAGGTCCTTGTGATATAAAGGCCCGACTCTACCCCCTTGATACTTATTTACAATGTATGCTTCTCAACAACAATATTGCTCGCCTGAGTTCTCTTCTCGTCAATATGATAATCGCTATAATAGCCCTTTCCTAAAAGAGCGTATTCTAAACTATTGCTGAATGCTTCCCATGCAGAGTCTCCAACGAGGACGGTGGTGTTCTCATCGGTAATTAGTGCAGCGCTAGGGTACTCAATGGCGTATTTTGTACCTTTGCGTCGCTCTCCGTTTTCTCGGTTATAATAAAAAGTTCGAGCGTAGTTGTCGTTAATTGACGATAGATTGCAACCATTAAACGGGACAAATGTGCTGGTTGCCTCTATGCCGCTGTAACAATTTGTAGTCTCGTCGGATGGATCGTCATCACCTATGTACTCACCACGGAAGCCTCGAAAGGTGACTTGGATTTCTTCATTAATTAGGGACAAGGATAGGGGGTAATAGAAATTGGCGATTAAACCTGTTTGGCTTGGGAATAGGCTACCATTAATGTCGTCTACCCATAGTCTTTCACCAGTGTTTCCGTCGAATTTGATGACAACAACATCAGCTCTAAGGGTTGATGTTCCATCAACGATTTTGACGTTACCATATCTTCCCGTGTAGGAACGAGTTCGTGTTGTTGTAAGGTAGATTTGATTGTTGTCATCAAAAACAAGGTTTGATGGACCAAATTCCCAATCAAAATATCCTTCAGTGTCACTTGTATCTTTCCGTGAAAAGAGATTTGAGTAATCCTCAACAAAGATAACGTCGCCTGTGGATTTTTCGATTTTTGCTAGTTGATGGGCGCAGTGAATAATAAGGTCATTATTTCCGTCAAAATACAAACCATTTAGTTCCTGGTCATTGCAACCAGTGATACCTAGCGTATAAAGATTTTCACTGGACCAAACCTGATTTAATTCCGAATCGTAGCCTTCAATAGCACTTCCGCCGAGATATGTACGATACAGATATGCATCACCTTGATTGTCCACGCTTATGCGTGATGTTCGTCCATCAAGAACCAGGTTGTTCACAATGTTAGCAGCGCTATCAATTACAACGAGTTCGTCATCGTCTTCTGTATCGATCAGAGCGAAAGCTTGTTGGTCTGTGACTACAATATCTCGAACACCGTGATTTAGCGGTGCTTCAATGAGTTGATGAGACGTACCGTTGGTCGTTGATGTAGCCCAAAGCGATTTGGCGCCATTGGGCGAATACCAGTTATCAACCGTTAGCAACAATAGGTAGTCATCTGATAAGGGTACGGGTTTTACTGCATAGTCAAATTGATCGTATGGCACAGACCAAAGTAAATCTCCGTTACTCTGGTATTTTTGTAGTAGGCCTGAATAGTTGAATGTGTCGTCTTCGTTGTCAATGCGCTGGGCACCAGCGACATAGATGTTGTTATTGTTATCAATAGCACTGTTTATCGACATGGTGACTTCTGGGGTTTCGTGAATTGTTGTCCAGAGGAGTGTTGATGCACAGGCAGTTAATAATACGCATGCTGAAGTGGCTAGAACTATATGGTTTATCGGTTTATTTCGATCCATCGATTTCGTCCTTATTGTAGGTCGTTAATTTTTTGTTGTTTTTTTTGTAGGTTTGGTTGCTGATTTCTTATTATTGGGTTTTATTTGCGTAGTAGACCTCCATGTGGAAAAGCCGCCTTCTTGGCTTAAATATAGGCTGAAGGAATCTTTCACGTGGCGCTATGGGTACCCTTCCAACACATTGAAGAGAATACACTGACGGCCAAGTCACGTCTATTTTTAGCCATAATGCATGGTTTGTAGTTAATAAGTCAATCAAGTAGGCTTCTTTTGATACTCAAATATGAGGTAAGTGTTTGAAGTGTGCAAGGTGTTGGAAAGCTTGGAAATGTTGCATACTCGAGATTCTGTAAAGTACACTGTTATGAGTAAGAAAAGGGAGCGTCATGCGTAAAATTAATGATTTCAAGCCCTTCATTCCATCTAATGATTTTGATGTTTCAAAGTCATTCTATGAATGTATGGGTTTTAAGATCAATTGGAGTAGCGAGGATCTATGTGAAGTTGATACCAGTTTTGGTTATCGATTTCTGTTGCAATCAGGTAATCATAAAAATTATTCTGAGAGCTTAATGCTTCACTTCATGGTTAATTCAGCCAAAGAGTGGTACGAACACTTTTCAAATGTTGGACTAGTTAACAAGTTTCCGGGAACAAAAGTCTCAGAGCCTGAATTAATGCCGTGGGGTCTTATTGTTACTCACGTATGGGATCCAGCAGGCACATTGTTACATTTTGCCGAAGAGCCCAATGTGGTGTAAAACGCATTAGTGTGGGTGGTAGTATCGCTAGGGCTGCACTTGAGTTTGTTCGTGAGGCGGGTGAGGAAATGATAAATACGGGTACATTTTCTTTTGCTAATGAGCAATTTGGGCACGGTGATTTGTGCCAATTGTTTGATGAATGGCCTTATCGTAAAAAATAACAGGCATGGATTAGTCTTGCCGAACAAGTAGCCCGCAAATAAAATGTAATATATGGCTTATATTTCCACTAAAGGATAATGACTAGTGCAAGCATTAGTAGATGATTTTATCGAGATGAAGCAACCGCCCCCCGTATAACAATCATGAGTATTTGCTGTTCTAGCACTTTTAGGCGTTCTTCGCGTTTGGTTTTATCCATATCCATGACATTAAGGATATAGGTGATCAACAAAGAAAAGATAACGTCTGATTCAAGTGAAAACTCTCCTAGCATCAACCCTTTTTTTGCCGCGGTCTGCTCCATGTTTTCTGCTAGATCCTGGCGCATAATCGACATGTCGCGACGAATGATTTTTCGGTATTCAGGGTTGGGGTTAAACCATTGCATGATGAGTAACCGAAGCGCAGATTCAGATTCATTAATGCTAAGTAAAAACTGTTGAAGCAGTAGTTTTAGTGCTTTTGCTAGATCCTCATTCTGCATTTGTTTTCTGGCAGAGCGCGCCACACTTCGCAGGCGAGTGAGACTCTCTTCCACAAGGGCAATGCCCAGCTCATCCATATCGGCAAAGTGATTGTAAATGGAAGGTGCTGCCATCCCGACAGATCTAGCCACTTCCCTTAAGCCAAGTTCACTTGGGCTACGCCCTTCGTCTACTAACTGTAAGGCGGCCATCAGGATTCGGTGGCGGGTCTCTTCCTTACGACCTTTTCGGGACTGTGAGGGCTTACTGCTTTTGAGCTCAGTAACTGCTTTTGAAAGGGCCATAGGGACAACAACCTGATTTTTAGTCAACAAAACAAACAGGTGTTAGTCTAACGTTGCCACCCGTATAGCGCAACTATACAGCGTATTCTGCCTGATATTATGGGTTGACTTATATATTTCTAAGCATTACTTTAACTAACACTTGTTAGTTAAAGAGGGTTTTATCATGAATTATCTTATTACCGGTGGTACAGGCTTTATTGGTCGCTTCGTTATTGAAAGGCTTCTAACTATGCCAGAGGCCAATATTCACGTCTTGGTGCGCCCAGGGTCGGAAGGCAAACTGGATAACATTCGTGATTCCTTAGGTGCCAGCAAGGAAAGGCTATCTGAGCTTTGTGGAGACTTAACGGCACAGAATTTGGGTATCGCCGAAACTGACCTGTTTAAGCTCAAGGGCAAGATAGATCATGTTTTCCACTTGGCGGCGATTTACGATTTAAACGCCGAAGCAGAACCGCAGCAAAAGGCCAATGTAGAAGGCACACGCCATGCACTGCAAGCAGCACAAACACTGAATGCGGGCTGTTTTCACCACGTGAGTTCAATCGCCGTGGCGGGAACCTACGCGGGGCGCTTTAATGAATCCATGTTTGAACAAGCCACAGGCCTAGATGACCCGTATTTTATTACCAAGCACCAGGCAGAGCGCTGCGTGAGAGAGGAGGCGGAGGTACCTTATCGTATCTACCGACCATCGATGGTGGTGGGGCATTCAAAAACAGGGGAAATGGATAAAATTGATGGCCCTTATTATATGTTCCAGCTATTGGAAACCCTGGGGCAAGCGTTACCAAGCTGGCTTCCTCTTATCGGCTTAGAAGGCGGTCAATTTAATATCGTCCCTGTGGATTATGTGGCAGAAGCCATGGTTCATATTGCTCACCAACCAGAGCTTGATGGGCAATGTTTCCATTTAACCGATCCTGCTCATTACCGGCTTGGAGAATTATCCAATCTCATTTCAGCGCAGTCCAATAAACTACCTTCATTTGCTTGGGAAGTGCCTAACAGCGCTCTTAATTTGCTGCCGAAAAATGCCATCCCAGCATTAGCAACGCAAACGTGGGTTAAGAACTTGATGGGGCGTCTTGGCATTGCGCCAAGTGCGTTGAGCTATGTGACGTACCCTACGACTTATGGCTGTTCTAACACCCAAATGGCATTGGCAAACAGTACGATAAAACCACCGGCGCTAGCAGATTACATGCCCGTGTTATGGCGCTATTGGAGAGAGTACTTATCACCACAAACAAAAAAAGCTGCCAACAAAAAAACGGCTGCTGAGTTATCAAAAGAAAAAGTGCTGTTACGTAGGCCTGAGATTATGCCGTATTTTAAACGTGCCAAAGATCACTGGGCTTGGAATACCAAAAGTATTTTTAAATCCAGGAGCGCGCTAGAGGAGCGTGTTAATAATAAAGTGATTTTGCTCACTGGAGCTAGCTCTGGCATAGGCGCTGAAGTGGCACATCGACTAGCGTTCGCAGGGGCAACAGTACTGTTGGTTGCCCGCTCAAAGGATACGTTAGAAGAGCTTGCCGAAGATATTCGAGATCATGGCGGCAACGCTTTTGCGTATCCGACAAATCTAGCTGATGGTGATGACTGCGACCGCGTATGTAAGTTAGTGACTGAAAAACATGGTGGCGTCGATATTTTGATTAATAATGCTGGGCGATCAATTCGCCGTTCTGTGAAATTCAGCTTTGATCGTTTTCATGATTATGAGCGCACCATGCAAATCAACTATTTTGGTTCTATTCGCATGGCGATGAATTTGTTGCCAGGCATGTTGGAAAGGGACGACGGTCATATCGTGAATGTTTCAACGGTTGGCGTGCAGGCGAATCCTGCCCGTTTTTCAGCATATTTGGGATCGAAGTGGGCGCTAGAAGGGTGGAGTTGGGCGACAGCGAATGAACTTGCTCACACAGGTGTAACAATTTCTACAATTAATTATCCGTTGGTGCGTACACCGATGATAGCCCCCACCAAGATTTATGATTATGTACCCGTCATGTCACCGGAAAAAGCCGTGGACTGGATGTTGGATATGATTGTTACGCGGAATAAGCGAAAAATCGGATCACTGGGGATAGCGGCACTTGGAATGTATTACCTGTTCCCGAAAATTTCAGAGACCGTTGTAAATGCAAGTTATCAAATGGTTTATGAGGCACCACCAAAATCTGAACTTGAAAAACGTGAACGTAAAAAGTCAAAAAAACGACAAGAAGGGAACGTAAAGCCGATATTTAAGAATGTATCTTAAGCATTACTTCTTCTTTAACTTACTCGGATGCCTAGAGTGGTTCTTGCCCGCGATATGAAGTAAACGCCGAAATTTAGGACACTCCAAATGGCTAGGCGCGCTGCAAGCTGCCGCGTGTCGTAGCCCATTGCGCATAGACGTTAGCTCCTTGATTTTTTTGTCCAGCTCATCTGCCTTTTTCAACAGAAGTTGCCGGTTAATCTCCAAGCCATCAGCCGTGAACATTTCCCCAATTTCATCCAGTGAAAACCCAGCGTTGCGCCCTAGAGAGATCAGCGCCAGTTGCTCTATAACGTCAGCATCAAATAATCGACGTAAACCGTTTCTACCGCTAGAGCGGATAAGCCCTTTTTCTTCGTAGTAACGTAGGGTTGAGGCTGGTAACCCTGATGTTTTTGAGACTTCACCGATATCCACGATTTCTCCCTAAGCAATAAATGTTTGACCTAAAGTCGACTTGAGGTGATATGTTATCTCTCATTACTATTTAGGGCAATACAGCTCTGGTCAATCTACGGTGCGAAGGAATTACGATGAAAGCAAATTTTTGGCATGAGAAATGGAATAAAGACGAAATACCGTTTCATGAAGGTGAAACAAATCTGCAGCTTCTTGCCCACTTCGACAAACTAGCGTTACCAAAGGGTAGCCGTGTATTTTTACCGTTGTGCGGCAAGACGCGGGATATAGCCTGGTTACTTAATAAGGGGTATCGCGTTGTAGGGGCAGAGTTGAGTGAGCTCGCGATTAAAGCATTGTTCGAAGGCCTTGGTGTTGAACCGGATAAATCAACCGTTGGTGAATTGATTCATTACCGCGCACAAGACATTGATATATTTGTGGGTGATATCTTTAATGTATCCGCAGAACTTCTAGGATCAACTGATGCGATATATGATCGCGCTGCATTGGTTGCACTGCCAGAAACAATGCGAGATCAATACACTGCACATTTGATTAACGTCACTAATAAGGCACCGCAGTTATTGATTACCTACGCATACAATCAACAGTTAATGGATGGCCCGCCGTTTTCAATCAGTGAAGAAGAGGTTAAGCGACATTATGCAGAGGCTTATCAGGTAGCGATTGTTGATAGCTTGGATGTGACAGGTGGACTGAAAGGGAAGGTGATGTCAGTTGAGACGACGTGGTTATTGAAATAAACTGGCTTTAGAGTTTAAGGGAATTGTGCGCCAAGTCTATAAAATTAAACTGTTCACTTGAAGTGGAGAGTTACCCACCTTACTGTTGTAACCGATGAAATGTAATCAATTTAAAAACGTGTCGGGCCACAGCTTAGAAACCACTTCTCGCTGTGGTGCCTCACGTCGCCATTCCAATGAATTCGTGTCTAGCACAACGCCGTCTTTAACAAAATCACATAGCTGTAAATCTAAAGCGCTTACCACCGAAGGATCTTCAATAACAATATTGGCTTCTCGCTCCCAGTAGCTAGCAGAAATATCCAGGTTAGCTGATCCGATACTTGCATACCGACCATCTGCGGTCACTAATTTTGCATGAACGTAAGGCCTTACCTTACCTTCTACTGTAGCGATATTCTCTAGTACCTTAGTCTGAAATTCAACCACCTTTACACCTGCTTGAGAGAGCATACCCAACCGGCTTTTTGTGACGTACTCAAATAGCTCTCTATGGATGCCACCCTTAAAAAAACTGCCATCAGCTCTTCTGGCCTGAACACTACCGGTAATAAAGGTTACTGATACACCTCGCTTCACCGCGTGTATTAACAATTCAGCAATGTCGTCGATAACAGGAAAGTCGTTAACCAGAAATAGGGTCTTTTTAGCCCCTCCGATTAGTGCTTCATAGGCGGCTAATCCATTGGCATCGGATATACCGTCATGTACCACCAGCCTAACCCTTGAGCCGATTGACTTTTCCTTTGCTTGATCCCTATCCCTTTGGATGGGTGGGAAATCTGCCCCGCGGTTTCTCTTCCACGTATCATTAAAGAGCGTCTGTACGGTTTGAACCGCAGCCCCGCGCAGCTCTACATGAGCATCAAGCCATGGTATATAATCCGACGTTGTCCAATCAGAAATGGGAACTTCAGACCAGGAATAATAATATTCATCAGCCGCATTACGCCCGCCCACAAATGCAATCGTGTTATCGATGATGGCTATTTTACGGTGATCTCGCTGCCGAAGACTAAGGGTATCCCATTCGCTACTTAATGGTAGAGGGTCTGCTGCCAGTATATGAATACGATTTACTTTTTTGATTTGCCGTAAAAATGAATTCCAACTACCAAGAAAGTTTTCTCGCGAGTACAGAGCATCAACCATTAGCCTAACTTGCACACCTCTATTGGCTGCTTTGGCCAAGTGCATTCCTAACTCATGAGTGAAGCGGCTCTCTTTAAAAATATAAAACTGGAGATCGACCCGGATGTTCGCCTCATCAATGGCTTTAAATAAACTAGTTCGAGCACGTTTGTTATCCAGCTCAACATGGCATTTATTGTTAGGTATCCAGCGCCCTTTGACTAACTGGTCCAATCGCCATTCAATATCGTTTTTTGAATCCTTGCGAAACAAGTCTCTCTCTAACAAAAAGTTGCGCGTGTTGGTCTCTAGTTGCTGTAAGGATTCAGCATCCATAGTTTCGTTGGGAGAAATAATCCGGACATTGGGGAATACATTCTGCTGATCCAATTCAGATTCCGTAATAAATCCTACCACTGGCGCACCTTTCGCTCGTAATCGGTTTACCGTTAGTGACAAAAAGGTTTGCTGGAAGTCCACATCAAATGTCTCGAACTGCCTTATTCTTGCAGTGAGTGGGACAATCGCGCCCAAGGGCAATGACCTTTCTTTTCGAATCTGTCGGATGTCATCGGTTCGGTCTTTTTTACCGAAATCCACATAGAGAATATCAAATCCTTTCTCGGCCATAGTGAATAGTTGTTGGTCACAGGCAGCGCTCTGTTCTGTTATAAGTCTTGCATCGACACAGACCACTGGCTTGCGATCCAATACATGTAGCAGAACGTCTTCATTTGACCTGACATCAGACACCTGGATTCCGATCTTACTCTCAATGCTAAAGTCCATGTGAAAGCAGCCTGCATCAGCGGCCATATAATCCATCAGCGCCTCACCACTGTCTTGAGTCGATCCACTACCCACGTCGGTCCCATCAATAATAAAATGAACTTTGCTGCCCGCAAGCGCTTGTAACCGACCAAGATTAAGTTTTAGACAAACCGACTTGTTTTTAAGGGCTACTACATCATCTGCGCAATCGCTTGATGTAATCAGTGAAATACCACCCGCTGCTTGACGCTCAAAAAACTCCTTGGCGAGCGATAGCGACTGATCAAGTAATGAGGCATCCTCGTCTATAACTTTCTTTTTCTCAGGAGAAACAAGCTCCACTAAGGAGTTAAACATTGACACAATGGCTGAATCTTTGGAATCTGGATCGGGTAACGAGTCGGTCATAACGATGGGGGCTGAACCTATGCAGACTGAACCTATGTAAAGGTTTGGTCGTTTAGCATACTCTATCCGCTACCCCCAGAAAACCTATAGAGTATTTATCTGTCGGTTTTCTGGGGTCAATTGCTAACTCATGTTTACCGCTATTTGAATGTATATTTAAACATCTGGGCTAAATTCTCTTGGGTGTCGCTCGATGTAAAGCCAAGTGAGTAGAAGCCTGAGTCGTTACTGTACGTGTTAAAAGACGCGAATCCGCTCTTTTTTATGGTGTCGCTAATTTGGAGTCTGCCATTATTGATCGTTGTTTCTGAAATGGTGGTATCTTCTAGTGAATGTATCATCGTAATGCGGCAGCTATTCTGTATCGCACTGACAGAGCGTATTTCTCGAATGTCTTCTACAATATGCTTCGAGTCAGCCCAAACCCAGCCAATATCGGCATTCATTTCCCCGTTAACATATCGAAAGCCTGGGACGATGCCGTTCTGGAAAGACACGCATACATTGCCATTGTTAGAAATAGCAAGCTGCCCCGTCGAGTAGCCCATCGTAACCGTTCTTGATTCAATAACGTTTAGGTTGTTATCCAAAATACTTATTTTGGTAATTCCATTGCCCATACTTAACACGGCCAGTTGATCGTCGCTGGCATCAATGTCCACTATGTAGCCTACGTCTAAATCATTGGTAGTTATTCGCGCCGTGGTTTCCCCATCGGTGTTGAGTTTGTTAATAGCGCTACCGTTACTAAAGAAGATGTCGTTGTTGGTATTTACCACAACCTCGCCCATTGCTTGGGGAGGGCGGTTGATGTTAAAAGCATCTAGTCTACTGCCGCCATCATTTTCCCATAGCACGTCACCATCTTCGTTGTAAGAAACTAGGTTATAGTCAGGGTATAAGCCAAGGGCCAAAAACTGGTTATCATAGGTCGCTTCAATATCAAATAAAATACTGGGTTCTTGGAAACCGTACCCGATAACGTTGGTCCACTGAATATCACCGTCTTCATTTAACAGTGTTAGTTTGTTTCCTTCACCAATGGTAATACCTGCCGTAAAAATGTGATTATCTGGACTGGTGGCAATAAAGTCTTTTCCTGAAAATCCATCAAAATTAAATACGTGTGGAATAATGGTTTCCCAAATCAAATTGCCTTGAGAGTCATATTTCAGGATAGCTTGTGATGAGTTGTTACTATCGGGTGTTTTGATTTCTGCGAGAACAACAAGGTTGCCGGAGCTGTCCTGTGTTAGCTCATGAAACTCACTGAAGTGTTGGTCTGGCCCTTCATAGGTAACTTGCCATATTTGTTGAACACAAGCCGTGATGGATAGGGCGGTAACTGTTAGCCCTATAAGAGGTAAGGATCCTTTTTTCATTATTATCTCCATAAACAAATAGTATAAGTTTCGGTCGTTCGAAACTTGTGAACCATAGTACTAAGAATCTACAGAGTGTAAAGCCCCTCAGTGTGGCCTTTTGGGTAACTTTGCTGTAGGTAAAATACCGTTTTTGATATCTATTATTTAATTCTTTTTATTGAGCTAGGATAAAAAAAACGGCAGAATACACCGTATATTAATGTGTGCTATGGAGTTGTAGGATGTATAAAGGAATATTGTTTGTAGGGTTGATATATTTATTGGTTGGTTGTGGTGGCGGTGGGCCAAGTAGTGGGTCTGAAGTGGTTGGAGATAACAACTTAACAGAGGATGTAGATCCGTATCTAGGAAAATGGGAGAGGAATTGTATTCCCGTTGAGACTGATTCTCCTATTTATGAAGATGAAATGGAACCTTTTGTTGGCTTGTATTGGAGTGAAAAAATAACGATCAACACTGACTCGATACATTTGAAATGGGAACTTTTCGATGATAGTGGTTGCGACAGTTTGAGCGGTATTTTCGCGGACTTAATGGAGATTATAGATTTTGAAAATTTAGGTGGAGAGATTCTAGAAAAGAATGCTTTGGAATCAGCGGGTGGTTGGGAATTTATACATTATTACGTAGTTGATGAATCTGTATTGACCGTACACCTAATAGATGTTCATTTGGTAGATGATAGGCTTTATAAAGTGGAGTTTACCGGAGATGTCGACGAAGGGGCTCCTTTAGGTGAAGGTTACACCGTTAATTTCAATAAATATTACACCAGAGTATTGGACTGAAGATGAGCGATGAAATATGCACTCAACAAAACGACATTCAATTCGACGGAAGCGCGAGAGCACGAAAAAAAGCCATAGCATTACTTGATCAAGTCTTGAAGGAACAAGGCGGTCTGGGGGTGTATGGTGACTTGAGTGATGGAGTGGGGGTTCTAATAAAAGATATGAATATTAGAATTGTACAGGAAAAGGATCACTACTCTATCGATATATACCCAAAGAGCACCTCTGGTGGGCATGATTTCTCATTTACCATTGATAGAAAAACAAGAAAGATGTCAGGCGTTGTTGTCGGTTCAGTTTTGCCAGAACCTGATATTGATAGTTAAACCTTCTTATTAAAGAATGCGTCAGCACAGTAAGTATTCTCTAAATACGCCTACTCGATAAATTGTAATTCAATATGCGGATACTGTCGCTTTTTTAAACGACGCCTACGAATAATGTTATTATAGCGCAGCAAATCTAATGGTTTGTCAATGGCCTTTAATAACATCTTGGGATCAAGGATTAAATCCAATGTTGAAATATAAAGTAACAAAGCTCCTTCTAATGTCTACCGTTATACTCTTGTCTGCTTGCGCGAGCATGGCTGCTAAGAAAAGCAATGAACAAGGAAAAGAAAGAATACTCAACAAAGCAAGTTTTTTTCTTCAGTGTGACAAGTCATCTATAAAATTGAAATGTATCAATAACAGTATGGTTAATGATTTGATGTGTTCTGAATTCGGTATTACCGGGTGTGATAGTAAGGCTATTTATACCAAGATTGGTAAAACATGGATAATGACATCATCTAAAAAACTAATTTAACGTGAATAGAAGATAAGGGTTTACACGAATGAACTTCAGATTAATGAACCGATATATATTCTCGTTATTGATAGTAGCTTTGTCATCGGTAGCTTTCGCAGACTCCGAAGAAGACAATAGAATTAGCGAGAAAAGAATTCTAAATAAACTAGCGTTTATTTCCGATTGCCAAGTATCCGATTTTAAAATGCAATGTTTAAACTATGACATCAACAATGATGATCTTTGCTCGGAGTTTGGTGTGTCAGGTTGCGAAGTAATATCTACGTATACCGATATTGCTGATACCTGGGTCATGACAGCAACCAAGAGCTTGCAAGGTGCTGCAATAGCAGGAGTCATAGAGGAGTCCATCATTGCACAGGAGGCTGCCTCGCAGGCAGCTTTACAATCAGCAGCACATGCCTCGGCTATGGCTGCAAATCAAGCCGCTGCAAGTGCCGCCGCCGCGAGCGCTGCCGCTGCTAGTGCTGCGGCCGCCGGTGCAGCTGCTGCAAGCGCCGCTGCGGCAAGTGCGGCTGCGGCAAGTGCTCCACCTCCACCACCTTAAAGAGAGTGAAGATAAGGTAAGTTCATATCTGGGTAGTTTCTTGAATGTATGTAATTTGATTACAATCAAATTATCGAGAGCACACCTACTTTGAACTTACCTAATCACTAGTGTTTTCTTATCTTAACGAGGCGTATTTTTTAGCAGGAGTAAAAACCAAATAGGACACTCCCTTTGGTCTATATAATCTTGTTTGATTCATTTTTATGATCTAAGCGTTCCATATCATCCTCTGTGTTTTTCTTCTTTTTCTTTTCTATACAGTTATTCTCGAATTCCGTCTCGCAAACTGATGAATGGGGCACTGTTGTACAGCCATAGATGCTGGTCGTGAGAACAAATATAAGTACTAGGGTTAATCGTAGCGTCATTCGTCCGGCGTCCATTACTTAAGGGTTTGCCTTCTTTATCGACTGCCCGATAATAGTAGCGCCATTGGCTTCTTACTTTTATATAGGTTTCATCCATTCGCCAGCGATCACCTGACCGTTTCTTCTTTTTACGGAAGGCCTTTTCCAACTTCGGCGCGTAGTGAACAATCTATCGATTCAGTGTACTATGATCAATCTTGAGACCACGCTCTGCCATCATTTCTTCAATGTTGCGATAGCTCAGCGCATAAGAACAGTACCAGCGAACGCATTGAAGGATGATCGATTGAGGAGTATGTCGGCCTTTGAAAGAGATCATGTATTGCTCAATTGGGGATGAATGGGAAATAACATTCTAACATACCGTGCCTGAGCTACCCGAGATGCGACGGAACCAAATATCTACATCGTAAAAATGTTGCCAAAACAACCAAGATTGCTTAGTATCGCGGCCTACAAAAAATGGTGTGTTACTGGAGTGTAACGCGTGTTACCGAACTTTAAGGATGAAGTAGTACTTTTCCTTGTCTGTTTGTTTGCGTTTATTTCTCCGTAACCTATCTAAATCTTTTATGCTGCAAGCAGGCGTTGATAATGAAAAAGACCGTGTATACATACCTATTGGCATGTCTTTCTTTGATGGTGTTCCAATCAGTTTTTGCTGAACACAAAGATGTTTCTCCCATTAGTTCAGAAGTGATCAGTGTCTTGTCAGGTAAAGACAATAAACAACTGATCAATAAAATTAGCGCGGATATTCAACGCCTGCACAGTCAGTATGCCTACCTTGCTCGGCGATATAATGCTGGGCAGATTGATAAGCAGTCTCTAAATGTCGGCGTCGCTACGCTTCGGTCTGAGTTGGCACAGTTAAAAACCAGCCTTCTGTCGAAACAAGACTTTTCCGCATATAGAGGTAGGCCAGGAAAGAAATTGGCGGCTAAGTTAGCCCAAAAGCTGGAGAGTTTGCGAGCAAAAGCCTCACTCATTAGTACAAACAAGACCGCGGCAAAAGCCAACAGCAATGATCAGTTTATCGAACCTTCAAGCCCCCCCCGGAAGCTAGAATTACAAAAAGACATCATTGGAAATCCGCACAATATTTATACGATGCCCATGTATATGCCTGTATCTCCAGAAGAGGGGAGCACAGACGAGCCAAAGGGTGGAGACGTTAGTGGTGCGGTGAATGCTTCTGAAGAGTCTGCATTGATAATATATGCAGGGAAAGTGTTTGCGGCTCTGATGAATATCATGGTGGCGGATGCTGTTGCTGAAGAAGTTTTCGCACCAACGCTCAGTGCGAATACGCTGTCCTGTTATAACAATGATGTTTCCCCGTTAGCAAGTAGAGCCAGTGATTTGGACCTGTCTACGGAAGATGTTGAAGTTAATGAAAGTATACAAGAAATAGCTGCATCCTTAGGCTTCTCTGCTGTAAATATATCTAATTATGTCACGAACAGTATTGAATTTGAGCATTATGCAGGATTAGTAAAAGGCGCCGTTGGAACGTTTAAAGATAAAGCTGGAAATAACTTCGATCATGCCGCACTGACGGTTGCATTGTTACGCCTGTCAAATATCCCTGCACGATTTGTTCTAGGTGATATCGCATTAGAAGATAAGCCGCTCCATAAGAATTGGTGGCAGGTTAATACTGAAGATGCGATGCTGAATGTTGTGTATCAAGCGGGATGGAAGGTTATAAGTAGTAATCAAAATCTTAATGGCAGGAAGAGTCACAGAGTGGCGCATGTATGGGTCGAAGCGTGTTTGCCCGTAGCGGAGCGTCAAGGTGCAAAAGCGGAAGAAGGTTATGCATGGACTCCATTGGATACTAGTTTTAAGTACAGTAAGAAAAGAGAAGGGATTTCGGTAAATACTGACTTTAATTATGCATCATTTTTATCAGAAAAAACCCGTATATTAGCTCCAGCAAAATACACGTCAGATGTGCTTGCAGAGATCCGTAGCACAACCCCTAACGCAACAGTAAATGATATTGGCGTGCGTTGGGAAAAGGTTGCTCAGAATCAACGCTACCTTCCAAAAACGTTGCCTTATAAGGTTATACAAAAGTTAAGTTGGCAAGGCGAGACTGGACCATCTGAGATTGCTAGTATTCCAGCTAACTGGATACCTAAGGTTAAGTTGTGCTTTTTTGAAGCTAATGCAGGCTTCTGTGACTTGGATGCGGGTACAGAGGGGGTTTATGAGATCCCGTTAACGGAGTTTACAAAAGGCAGGGTGACGTTGTCATATAGGCCTGTCAACGCAAGCGATAAGAACACTTATGATCAGTTTATGTCTGGGGAAACGATGCTTACATGCCCAGAAGATAGTATTGCGCTAAAGCCAATTATTAAAATTAATGGTGTTACCCAATTGGCAGGCAGTGGGCAGTTTAATATTGATTGGTCTGAGATTAATGTTTGTGATCAGTCCAATTTTAAAAAATATAATCTAAAAATGGCACTGTACCTAGATGGTAAACGAACCTCAGCGTTGGTGGTTGAGTTTGATGGGCTTTTAGCCTTGGAATATTATGCTCTACAAGTTTATGGTCACCACGGGTCAGATGCATATTTAAATGAAAGGAATGGTGAACTATTGTCTGCTGTGCAGACGACTCAACATCCCTGGGATTCTCCAGATGAGACGGTTGGTGAGTTTCTTAATATCGTATTAACGAAATACCTGCGTTATGTAACAGATAATAATGCCTATCTTGGACCCTTTTTCAATCAAACAGGTCGTTCGGGGCATCACATCGGAATGACTAAAACTGCTGCCCAAGTAGCGTATGTTTATGATCTCCCATATGCCATTCAATCTGGTAGTTATGCCATAGATGTACCAGGAGGTCTCTCTACTAGCCTTGATATTGATACTGGAGCATCGGGTGCAAAGTACCAGATGCTTGCTGGGTTAGGATCATCAGAATTAGAAACTTATGTATGGCAAGAAAATGCCATGATGGATGCGATAAGTACGATTACAGGCCTTCAAGCTGCAAGCGAAGCTGGGAACGAAGTAAATACATTTACTGATTCAGTGTCGTTTTCCAACTGGGCAACTTCATGTTTGGAAATGCCGTCAAATATATCTCAGTTGGGGTGGGGGCAGTCAACTCCTCTCAGTACGATGGTTTCTATGTTGAGGGAGCGAGGCGTTTTTGATGACGACTGGATTAGATCGTTTTTTGTAGGTAATGATTCGTACTTCACGAGTTATAGCGGATTGACTTCGATAAATAACGCGATTTCTGTTGAGTACGGCTTATGCTATTCAACGAGTGTTATGAATAGTATCAAAAGTAAACTGGACGATACCAGCTTTGCTACCACCATTACCGCACCCAAACACCCTGTTGAGTATAAAGGGTGGAAAGGCACGCTGTACATGATACAACAGGTTAAAGGTGATCCAGATAACCCTAGCAGTATTATGTCAGGCTTCCCTATTGGCCCCTTATCAGGAGGTTGGGCTATCCCCACGCCTTCTCCCATGGTGTATAACCCACCAAATATATCTATTCCAAACTCAAGCTCCTTCAGTACCGGTTGGGATATCGACATAGGTCTATCGGATTATGGGATTAATACGCCATCATTTGACGCTATGATCAATGACGCCGTTAATTATGGCGGTGGAAATTTCACAACTACATATGGTGACCCGGTCAACATGGTCACAGGCAATATGTACCACGAAGAAACAGATTTTCGAGTGGCTGCCCGTGGTCTACCGGTCAATTTTAAACGTACCTACAATAGCCGAGTGGGCAGTGATGGTCCATTAGGCTATGGGTGGAACCATAGCTTTCAGCAAGATTTAGCGTTTAAGTCCTCTGTAAATGGAACAACGCCGGAGTATATGGTGTGGACAAATAGCTCCGGTGGTGAAAAACGCATTAAATTCTCCGGTGCGGTTCAGCTAGTTAACGGCGTACTAAATCTGCAGGAAAGTGACGCAGAAATTCCAGACGGTTTTTATTTTGAAGCTAGCAGACCTCATGCCAGTGGTGTCGCATCTGAGTTTGTTATAACTGAAAAAACCGGCATACAATATCACTTTCAAGCGGTAAACGGCGTAGTAGGTGATGTTGCAAAACTCACAAAAATCATTGATAACAACGGAAATGCAATTCTACTGAGTTATGTGGACAGCAAACTAAATACCGTTATAGACCCAGATAACCGAGTTATTTCATTCCACTATTACGCTGGAACTGAGCATATACAAAAAATCCGTTTTGAATGGGATGGCACTGAGCATTTCTATTACTACAATGCAAAAGGTAATCTGCAAGCATACCGTAATCCTGAAGATGCCGATAAAAATATCGATAGCACCATTTATTCTTACAATAGCAATACCAATTACGCCTGTGTGGGAGAAGACTGTGTAGATCATGATCATGAAATGGCGAGTTTCGAATATGCCAATGGTTATAAAATGAATTTTGAATACTATGCCAATGGCAAAATATTCAGACATTATAATGCTAAGGGTGAGAGTATTAACTTCACCTATAACGGATATCGACGAGAATCAACAACAGTTAATGAACGTGGCGGTACCCAGCAATATGTCTTCAATAAAGACGGCTTGCCACTGGATATAACGGAAGCAGATGGCACAAAATCGTATAAAGAATACGAAGATCCCAACGATCCATTTTTGCGAACCGCAGCCGTTGATGCGATGGGCTATCGTACGGAGTACGCATATGATACTGATGGGAGTTTAATAAAAACGACGATGCCATCCGGTGCGACGGTTGAATATTTCCACTTCAATGCGCAAGGTAAACCCCAGCTCATCAAAAATGCAAACGGTGATTATCACTTAAGTTTGTTTGATGCTAATGGCAATCTCACCGACAGTATTAGCTTTAAGCAAGGTTTTGGGTCGACAATTAATCCGGCTACCTTTGTTCCCACAGCAAACGCGAGTCAAATATTATCCTGGAGCCATAATCAATACGGTGCGAATGGAATATTAGAAGAAACCAAGCGAATCAATAATTTTGCAAATGGAACAACGGGCCCCTATACAACGTATGATTTCTTTGACGATGTAAATAACGTCAATGGTGTTAGCCCTGTTAGTGTTTCCTATTATGGTGATATTGATGGTAACGGAGCCATTACCAGTAATGAAGGGCTGGGTACATACAACAGTACTTACGATTCTCAGAATCGATTATTAACTGGGTTTGACGGCGCCTTATATCCGGTGGAATATCAGTACGATAAAAATGGCCGTTTGGTAAAAGGCAGTGATGGCCTGGGTAATATGCGCGATTACAATTATGACCCTTCAGGTTTGTTGGAATCTGAAAGCCTTATTACGATTAAAGATGGCAAAGTTGTTGTAGCGGATAAAACCTCAAGAATATTTGATGATGTTGCGAGAATGACAAGTATTACCGATGCATCAGAAGCGACAACAAACCTAGAATACGATGAAGCGGGCAACCTAGTTAAGGTCACCTCACCAGACGGCTATATTGTTAACTTCACCTACAATGCGATGAATCGCCAAACCCATGCTTATGACGAAGAAGGCAATGTGGTAGAGCGAGTGTTAGACGATGTTGGTCGCTTACGTAAATTGATTGACCCTAATGGAAATGAAACGGTTTATATCTACTACGGGCCTTCTGAAAATGGACGTGTTCAGCGTGTAACGACGCCTGAAGGGCGATGGACTGAATTTTTCTATAGCCCGGCCGGGCAGGTAACAAAAGTTATTGATAATGCAGGGAAAGAGAACCTTACCAATTACGATGCATTAGGTAGAACAATCCGAGTGGTACAGCCGGTCTATAGTGATGTGTTGCTAGGTAATGTGCGACCTGTAATCAGCTACCACTATAATGCTTTAGGTTTCCAAACCGCAGTATGGGCTGGCTACACCAACGTCAGCGCAGATATCAACGCTGACAATCTCAAACTACAAGTTCAGTATACCTATGATGACTTTGGCCGTGTGTTGACCAAAATCAATGCAATCGGAAAAGTATGGCGTGTTCATGAGTACGATGTACATAGCAACGTACTTAGCAGTGAAGACCCAGAAGGCAATGTAACTACCTCGGTTTACAAACAGGGCGGGGTGCTGGCGTCTCAATCCACTACGGGTATTCACCCTGTACAGCTTTCCTTTGAACGTAATGTACTTGGTCAGCCAGAGAAGATTATTTCATCCAATGTGACTTATGATTATCTTTACGATGCAGCTCATCGTGTTAAGAAAGTGACTGATAGCCGAGCCAAAAAATTTGTGGAATACGACTATAGCTTAGGCGGTTTTCTGAACAGTATCGAAGATAGCGAAGGGAATAAAACCGTATATAGTTATGACCCAACAGGTCGTCTAACGGGTATCCGAGGTGCAGACAATCAATTGATCAGTTACGTATATGATGCGGGTGGTCGCGTTACTCAAAAAGTCTTCCCAAATGACGTAGTGACAACCTACAAATATTTTTTAGACAATCGTGTGAAATCCATTGCAACGGATAACTTAGCCACAACACTGCGAATTGCTGAATATATCTATAGCTACGATAACAGCGGCAATGCCGAAAATGTATCGCAAGCGTTAAATGGTGTTGCTGAAAATTATACCTACGGATATGACAATTTAGGTCGACTAACCAGCGTGTTAGATCAAGATAGTGCAACGGTTATTGATCAAGTTGCATATGATCAATTTGGAAATCGAATACAACGTACCGTTCAAGGGCAGACTAATTTTTACGAGCATAATGACCTGCATCAAGTTGAAAGCGTACGCCAAGGCAGTGCTAACGGCGCTATTATTAAGAGCTTTCTTTATGATGAAAACGGTAATTTACGCCAAAAGGTCAATAGCGGAAGCACCCAAATATATGACTATGATGCAGCGGATCGTTTGGTCAATGTGTCAGGGGCTGGATTGCAAACCGAGCAATATGCATATGATCAAGGTAATCGTAGAATCCAGAAAACGGTTGGATCCGATATTACCAATTTCCATTACAGTGGACCGGATATCATTGCGGAATATCAAAATGACTGGGGTACTGCTGCTGCCGTCTATAGTCATGGCGCAGGAATGGATGATCCCATTATGCGTAAATCCGCAAATGACTCGCAGTATTATCATAATGATGGGTTAAGCTCTATTGTCGCGTTAACCGATAAAGCGGGAAATACTGTCGCGACCAATCGTTATGGCGCTTGGGGTAAGGTTACCCAGTTTACGGGATCAACCGCTCTTTATGGTTTTACCGGTAGAGAGCCTGATGCATCGGGGTTAATGTATTATCGTGCACGTTATTATGATCCTGATATGGGACGATTTACCCAAGCAGACCCACTAGGCTTTGTGAATGGGGTGAATCAGTATGCGTATGTGTTAAATAGTCCCGTTAATTATGTGGATCCTTGGGGGACGGAAACAAAAGGTCCAACGTCTCCGGGAGGTTCGGGGGGGTATCAGGAGATTAGCTATTATACTGGTAATCCTATTGGCGCAGATGGGCACAAGGTAAATCCTGATTTACTCATCGGGGCTGCTGGTTTGGCTTTGGCTATTGCAACAATTGAGGTTTCTGGACCATTATACTTAGCTGCGGAAATTAGTTTGATGGTATCTACCGACACGGTTGGTCCGATAGGAACAGGGCGAGCTGCCGAGGGAGCTAGTGATTTAATAAAGGTGCGTCATCACACCTCCACAAATAGCTCACGACAAATCAAGGAGTCTCAGTCTATCAGGGTTGCTAGAGGTGATGATGTGAATCCGGTTGGGGTAAATGTGGAAGTAGCCCCATTTGGTTCGGCGAGAACAGCTTCTGCTGACACTGGGGCATTTGAAACAGGAGCATATGTAGAGTTTGCAATTCCACGGTCTTCAGTTATTCCTAGGAAAGGTTATATTGGTCCTAGAAATAACGCCATTATACCAACTCCTGAAAATAAGCCGCTTTCATTAGAAGGTTTGAATCCAAAGTTTAAGAAAAGCACATCTTGGTTTTAGGGGGGGTGATATGAATACATTTATTTTTGATGAGTTTTTTCTTACAGGGCTGTATCTCTATGTACGCCAGAGTCAACTGTCAGTTGATAGAGTAATCTGCAACAAGTGGGAGGCAATCGTTGATTTTTTTGATGATAGAATCGCTGCGGAAGATGTATTAAATTCAATACATGAAAGAACAGGTGTTGAATTTGGTGCTATTCAATTAAATGTTTCGGATAGGCCTAAAGTTTTTCGGTTAATCCCTAGAATATTCATGAGAAAATTATGCCTTACCTCACACCAGCTAGAGTTTATAGTGAATAGTATTGGTTGTTTTTCACGGTACCTTCAAAATTCGGAGGCTCCATCGGACCAAGATCTTGTGGAATTGAGAATGGATCTATATTTATCAGAACAAATTATTGGCTCAAGATTGAAAAGATATAGCGATGACTCGCTTCACTTTGTAGAGCATTTAAATCAAAGCCAAGAATTAGAATGTAAAAGCATAAAGGAATTGTTAGGAAGGGACTGGCCTGATTATGATCCTATTGAATAGCTTCTATTAAAAGTAGGTAATGAGGTCTACCTTCTCAAGCTTGAACAACTGGATATGTATAGGTATAGAATCTTGATCCAAATATCCCAGTGTGTTGGTGGTGCATTCAAATTACAAAGAATGAAGGTGTGAGGCCGAATTGTACGGGATACATTTAAGCTAGCCCTCGCCCAGTTGCAATTGGTTTTGTTTTTCAGTAAAAATACAACATTTAAAATACGTTTGGTAAAATACAAATGAAAAAACTAGGAAAATTTGTAATAGGGATAGTACTAGGGATAGCTAGCTCATTAGCCATCTCTGCCCCAACAGTCACAGAGCTAGAAAACTCTCGTAACAAGGCGTTAGCCTATTTGCTTTCACAGCAACAAACGGACGGTCGTTGGGGTGAAGCCGGGAGCGATGTTCGGGCGAGTGCGGCAGCGTTACAAGCACTTAAAAAATATAGCGTCGGTGGCCCTGCCTATGGCCGTGCACTAAATTGGCTAAATAACGCAGAAGCCACATTGCCAGAGGCCCTAGCGCGTCAAATTATTACTTTGGCAGAGGTGGGTATTGTTAACCAACCACAGTTAGATAAATTAATGGCAGCGGCCTATAGCTCGCCAAAAGGCCTTTTGTGGGGAGATGGTGTTGAGCATTGGTACAGCACAATTAATACGAGCCTTGTGGTTGATGCGCTATATAAAACTAACGGTAATGTGCTAGCTGATGAGGCTGTGTATACAAGAAAACAAACACAATACCTGCAGAACCTCGAGGATTTGGCAAGTGAGACTGGTTCGGGGTGGGGGTATGGAAAGGATGAATCATACTACCCATCTCCTTCAGCCGTTATCCCAACAGCTATTGCTGTTTTAATGTTTAGGAATATTGATTATAAACCCTCATATCTTTTTAAAGCTGCGGATTGGTTGGTTTATAAACAGCAAGCCGGTGGCGCGATTACGATGGATGCTGGGTACGGCTCAACGTTACAAACAGCTTTGGCTGTGCAGGCGCTAGCCAAAATGAAGACAATATCATCGCCCTCTGCTACTTGGGAACCTGCAGAAATTTTGGGGATTGAATATCTAGTAAGCCAACAGCAAGCTAATGGTAGTTGGTCGGGTGACTTATTGGTGACCGCACAGGCTTTATTAGCACTGTACGATGCCCCTCAAATACTAGTCGATAATGATGGCGATGGAATTCCTGATGATGTCGAAGTATCTTTAGGTACTAATCCAGAGGTTGTGGACACTGATTTCCTGGAGCAAGGAAACGGCCATCATAATAATGACGAGTTGGCAGAAAATCAGTTGGTTGAACTCATCGTCTCTACCGGTGCCAGTGTTGCATTGGATACAACACCTGGAGATTTTCAGTTTGTCACAGGCACATTGCCAACAGGCTTATTGTTGAATAGTGGCTCCCGCTTACTCGTTGGAACCCCTACGACAAAAGGCGTGTTTAATGTTGCCTATTCAATCCTAAAGGCCTCAGGCGCTAGAAGGTTAGGTACTATTACCCTGATGGTGGTTGCACCAGAAGATGACACCGATAACGATGGCATGAGTGCGGCCTATGAGCATCAATATGCTGCTATTTTAAATAGCCTTGATTCAGCTGATGGGATGTTGGACTCAGATGGAGACGGGATTCTAAATTTTGAAGAGGCTGCTGCAAATACAGATCCTACCTCTTCATTAAGCAAACCCGTCAAAATTGTTTCAGCCGTTGGCGGTAGCGTGGGCTTTAATAAGCTGTATGAGCACACTCCAACTTATAATGTCACTGGTGCAAGTTTTTCCATTGTCAGTGCACCAGGCGGGTTTTCACAAGATGGAAGTGTCTTGCAGTGGGTGCCAACAACAAGTCAATCGGGCACTCAAACCCTCGTGTTAAGAGCAGAGCATTCGAGCTACGCTTCATTTGATCAGTCCTTTACCTTTGACGTTGGAGCATATGGTGATGGCGATGGTATAAAGGACGCTGATGATAATTGCCCGACAGTTTCAAATGCGGATCAATTGGATACCGATAGTGATACTTTCGGTGATGCATGTGATAACGATATTGATGGTGACGGAATGCCTAATAGCTGGGAGATATTATACAGCTTAGACCCATACAATAGCCTTGATGCCAGCGCTCATGGAGATTTAGATACTCTTACCAATCTCGAAGAATATCTGTTGGATATCAATCCATTGTTAGAAGATTCCGATGGCGATTTAATGTGGGATGATTTTGAAAATACCCACGGTCTAGATTTGCACAACGATGATTCGGCTGAAGATCCAGATTCTGATTTCTTCTCGAATTATTTGGAATTTATTCATAATACAGACCCGCATAACAGTGATGCTGATGGCGATGCATTGATAGATGGGTTAGACAGCCGGCCAACAGAATACGATGGCTGGTTAATACCGATACTGTTCTTGTTAATGGCAAGTTAATAACGGGATAAGGTGGCCAGAATTAAGGCGCTGGCTACGGGAAAGGAAACCCTGATGAGCTCCAGGTGAGAGGTTAGGCCTCTTTCCTGGAGCTTTTTTTATATGCTATAACTGCAGTTGATGAGGTTCCTAGGTCGAAATGTAAATAATGGGTGCCGCCACCCAAGGGGCGATATTCGCCCTTTGCGGTCATTTGTAACTAGCACTAAATAGAAAGGAAGTAGAAATGAAATATTTAGTAGGAGCTATGCTGCTCGTATTGTCTATGAATTGTTTTTCGAGCCAGAAAAATGGGGTCGGAGAAATAATTAGAATGTCGGTGTATCCAAATGGCGACATGCAGTATCGGACAATTGATGTGGAAGGGTTCGATAAGTCTGGGGTTAATTGCTATCAGAGCGGTTCAACGAATGTAATTACAATGCTTATGGAAGATGATGCCATTGGGAATAGCCAATACTCGATGGCACTAGCAGCCTATATGTCAGGGAAGAAAGTTAGAGTTAAAGTGGATGATAGCAAAATGATAGGCAGTTTCTGTACATTGAGGCTAATACAGATCTGCAAATCAGACGATATTTGTATTTAGTAGTAAACAAAAAGGAAATAGAAAATGAACAAGTTTTTGATCGTAATGGCAATGCTTGTATCTACGCAGGCCTTTGCATGGACTGGAACCGATTTGACTGTTGACTATATTGATGTAAAAAGCTCGGGACATGCTTCGGTTTACTTCAAGGTTCTTGCTGACGCTCCTAACCCGGCAGGGTGCAGTCAAACCGGTACGGCATCGTGGGAAGGATCAAATCCATCTGGAAGCAATTTCTTAAGCACGTTCTTGGCTGCAAAAATGGCTGGCTCAACAGTACAAATAATCATTGATAGCGAAGCGTGCTTATGGGGTGGTTGGCCAAAACTATTAACTGTCAGGGTTAAGTAGCACCAAGAAAGTAGCGAGGACAGTCTCTAACCCGAAGCGGTCATACGTACAAGAAGGAAATAGAAATGAAAAAGGTAATTGGTTTTATTGTTGTTCTTTTATGCGGGGTTCAAACTGCATACGCCGCAAACTCTCCTTCGATGACGATAGAGAAGGTTAAGGTTTGGGGCTCAGGTTTTGTTGTGGTTAGCGTGGCTTATGAAAGTGGCGGAGATATCGTATCAACATGTGGAAACCATAACGAATGGGAAATATCTGGATCTGATGCCGACGGTATGCAGCGTTTATACAGCTTGTTATTAACGGCCTATACAACAGGAAAGAAGGTTGGCTTTTGGTATGACACTGGCGATTGTGGTGTAGGTGGTTCTCAGCGATCAACTGTAGGTTGGTTGGCCGAATAATTGGGTTAACAGGCAATACCTCGCCCGAAGCGGTCATTTTTTCTAAAGTTTTAATATAGAGAAATTGAAAATGAAAAAAGTACTAGGTTTTATTGTCGTTCTTTTTTGTGGGGTTCAAATAGCACATGCCGGAGGTGCAATTGAGGGTAAAGTTGTAAAAATTGCCATTGATACGACGTATACCACAGCTAAAGCTTTTGTGACTGTGTCTGGAGATAAGTCAAATATTCCGCCCTGCCATACGAATACAAGTTGGAGCTTTGCGCTACCTTTGGTGACAGATCTAGATCGTTCTGTTTACGCAATGCTTTTAAGTGCTCATGCCACTGGAAAAACAGCACTCTTAGAAGGACGTGGGTTGTGTGACGTTCATGGCAGTATCGAAACTTTAACGTATGTTAATCATTAATACATAATAGTAGGGCAGTCATCCAAACGGCTGTCCCTCGCCCTTTATAGTTATAAGCCGAACAATATAAGCAATAGCTCTTTAAAGTATGAAGGAAGAATTAATGAAAAAACCAGTGATTTATATGTTTGTATTAGTATCATTTATGGTTAGCTCTGTTGCGAGCGCAGGGTCGTGGCATAATTCTGATATAAAGAGGATTTATCCGATTGCAGACGGTGCATTTATTGTTACTTTCAAAACGGATCATGCTGATTGTAAAAGTGGTTCATCGCCAAAAACCTTTTATGTGAAGGTTGGTGAGAGTGGCGTTACGCAAGAAGCACAAGATAAGATGTATAGCCTTGTGCTTGCTGCTGCAATGAGCGGAAAAAAAGTACAAGTAAATTTTGAAACAGTTTCGAGTAGTTGTTTTGTAAATCGGATGCTAGTTGAGTTTTAGGCCGGTGAATAACTGAATGGATAGTGAGTGGGGTACCCAAGCGGCTGTCCCTTGCTCTTAACGGTCATTAGCAGCATCTATAAGTGACATCCAATCCAGGGGTGAAGCCCCAGAACTTCAACCCGTATCCATTAGCCAAAATAAATCCATAGCACCAAAATCCCCCTCGGAGAACCACACGTGATTGGTAAATTAACCTGTAGAACAATCGGATATTTTCTACTCCTAGCCCTATGGCTACTAACCCCAATCACCTCTCTTCACGCCGAAGAAAATACAGAGATAAAGTCCCAACACGTCTCCCTCCCATCCGGCCCCGGCAGCCTGGAGGGCCTAGGCAAAGCCTTCGAACCTAGCCTAA